>Ga0207708_10000011_pt1 | contig 214227 bp, 192 predicted proteins | sample KBSK5101metaG_FD_184340 | JGI IMG/M metagenome (GOLD analysis project Ga0207708, IMG submission 184340) | Corn, switchgrass and miscanthus rhizosphere microbial communities from Kellogg Biological Station, Michigan, USA - KBS K5-10-1 metaG... | ecosystem: Host-associated > Plants > Roots >...
CGTCGTCGAGGGCCTGGAAGCTGGTGGTCGCGTTGTCGGGCGAGCTGAGTGTGACCGCCGGACCGGACGCCTCGTCGAGGCTCCAGTGGTAGGTGCCGAGCGCGGCGCTGCCACCGGTGAGCTGGGCCGACAGGGTGGCGGCATCGCCTTCGGTGACGTCCTGGTCAGGCCCGGCCGTGATCCCGGTCGGGGTCAGTTGCGGCGCGCACAACGCGTCGATCTCGTTGTCGCCGTCGGCCACCATCGCTTTCGGACCGCCCCAGCGGACGGTGAAGTAACGGTGCGGGCTGGTGAACTCCCAACGCGAGACGAAGTCGTCGCTGATCCAGTCCGACCAGCCGTTGTCGAAGATCGTGCTGATGTCGCCGACCTCCCAGCTACTGCTGGGGGCCGCAGGGTCGTCGTAGCCGTAGACGGTGGACTCGAGTGACTCACCCGGGACCGGGCCGTGATCGATGGCCGGAAAGAGATCGACGGCAGTAGCGCCGTTGGGGAAGGTGAACTTCAGGCCCTGGTCGAGGCTGGAGCCGCCGCTGTCCTGCGTCCAGTGGTGGTCAATGGCACCGATCGCGCTCACGACGCCCTTGGGGTCGGGCATGGAGTAGTCGTAGGTGGACCTGCTCGTCATCAGCCCGCTGTCGTCACCACCGCCGGTGAGCGTTCCGCAGGTGTGGCTGGAAATGTCGAGCAGCGCCGAGACGTCGACATGCCCGTTGGAGTCGCCGGGCACGTCGAAGGCCTGCGCGGGAGCGGCAAGCACCAGCCCCTGAAGCATTGCGGCCGTAACCACCAGGACAACACCGGAGGCGATGCGCCGAACGGACGAGCGACGGAAACCGGACAGGCGCAACGAATCCCCCTGGGATAGATGTGAAAGCGAAGTAAGGCAGATGTCAAGTTGTGCGTCAAGAAGGTCGTCAAAAAATTGATCGAACGTTGCGATTGGGACCGCCCGAACAAGGAAGTCGGGATATGCCGGCGAACTCTCAGGCTCCTGACGCGGTCCGCCGGAGCCGACGCGAAGGCCCGGCTCACACCCGCCGCCGTCGGCGCTGGCGTCCCTGCATCGTCAGTGGCCCGGTACCCGACCTCGGCGGGCGGCTAAACCTGGCGCGTCAGATCGCCCCGCTACCTGGTCAAGTTCGCCTCGTATTCCCAGCCAACGGTCGCACGGGCTTCGGCGAGCGAGCGGTCTACGATGACCGCTGACGGCCGGCCGCTCCCCCGTGCGGTCGGCCGCCCCATTACCGCTGCGGCAGGTGAGTCACAGTCAACATGCAGGCCTCGGTCCTCTAGCAATCCAGGAAGCGGGCCGGGCGCAACCTCGCCCACCGACACCTCGACGGCCGGCCAAGGTCGCACCGGCCAATGCGATGCTTCGGTGGGCTCGTGGCCCGATCGGCCACCGGGACTCATCCCAGATCCCGGCCGAGTGCCGGGCTGTTCCGTCACTGGATCAAAGGCTCGATGGGCCAAGTCGGCCCCGCCGGCGACAACGCGGCTATGGAGTCCTTCTTCTCGCTGCTGAAAGAGAACGTCCTGAACCGGCAGCCCGGGCAAACCCGCGAACAACTCCGGATCGCCGTCGTCACCTGGATCGAACGCACCTACCACCGACGTCGACGACAGACCACCCTCGGCTACCGAACCCCGATCGAGCACGAACTACTGTCCGAACAAGACCCCATCGCCGCAGTCAGTTAGCCAGCTCCGCTGGAACAGAAACGGTGGGTCAGGTCAAACTGTCACCTGTCCGTGCAGCAGACCCAAGTACGTGACACCGCAGGAGCTAGCTGCGAAGGCTCCAGGTAGGGTTTACCGCCTCCGACCCTTCGGTCGATATAGAAAATTTTACTAGGCACTTGCATTAACTAGGTTCAGCTCGACTGTCCGTAGTGTGCTGCCGTCCGAAGCTTCGGAGTAATACGAGCTTATGATTCCTAGCCCGCGGTCAACAGTTACTACAACACGGTGAGCCCGTCCGCTGCCAAGCAGCCGTGCGCCAGCTTGGCTAAGAAGCACCGTCGGCTCGCCGCTCTCACAGACCTCAGCAAGCGCCGGGTATTGGTGGGGCCACAAGAACTTCGGTAGGTCGAAGAAGTCGTGGTCGTCCTCGCCTGCTGGGATACGCGACGTCGACCCGGGCGCCAGCACCCAGCCGTGACCGTCTGCTTGCCAGTGGATATGGGAGGGAGCGATACCTGGTCCTATGAACTCCGTAGTCGTGGCGTCGAGAGTCAGTGCGGCGGCATTAGCTACGAAGTCAGCAACATGGCGCTCCTCGACGCTGCGGCTGTTGTTTACATCGACTATGGAGCCTGTCAGGATTGCCCACATATCCACCACCTCTGGCAGAAGTATGACGTGTTCAAAGGGCTTGCACCGCTTGTCAGCCTAGTGGCCCTGGCTGCCAGCTCAGCTGCGTACGCGGCGCCGACCGTCGCACCGGCACCGTGGTGGTACCGAACGTAACGCCGACGGACCCGGGCGACACCTATGCCAGTCGCTGTGATGCAGGCGTACGAGGCTGCTCAGTAACACCCCAGCGACCCGTTGATTGCCTCAAAGTCGATGACGCGACGTCCCTGAGCATTAGGTCTGCGAGCCCCTGCAGAAATCGGAACACTTTAGCGGTGCCGTTCAGCGATAATGCGGTCCAACAGCTGGTCAAGCTCGGGCAGTATCCAATAAGGCCCAGTTGCAGTTTCGACTCGGTCCCGTAGCTCATCCCGACGCCCCTGGCTGTAGAGGTCATGACAGGTGTCGCAGCTGACGAGGTACGGCGCCCAAACAAGATCCTCTCCCGGGCTATGCGGCCGGGGCGTGATGATCCACTGCCAGTCGGCACTATCGCAGAAGACGCAGGTGTCATCTGCAGTCGGCTCGGCCACACCCGTCGGTTCGGCAGGGAGCGAAGCCCCTGACTCATACGTCACGCCCTCGGGCGGCTCAGTCAATCGGCCTTGCTCATCGCGGATCTCGATACGTGGCGGCTGGTCTTCGGATGCCATGTGCTAGTCACCCAGACCAGTGGCTGACGCCAGTTGCCAGCGGCCGTCGCGTGCCCGTATGTCCCAGCCCCGCAAATATATATTGTCAGAAATTGTTCGACCACCGTCGCGGTAGTAAACACAAAAGTGGGTCAAAGGAAATTTGGCATAACGCGTTTCGCTGCTACCGAAGCTCGCGTAACAACTGTCACTAACCGAGCCAACGTAGGGTACTGACGGTGAGGGTACCGGGCCGCCGGCCCAGACCGACCGGCACCCGGTACCAGTCCGGTCCAGCTGGAGGAGCTGCTTGATCAACCGTCACCCTCGCCGCCAGCCGGCTGCCAGCGTCGGGGATGCGCTGGCGGGTTTGGACGCGGTGGATTTCGGCTACCGCCGCCGTGGGACCCTGGTGCTGCGGGGGCTGACCCTGACCGTGGACCACCGAGCCACGGTGATCATCGGCCCGAACGGGGCCGGCAAGTCCACGGTGCTTCGCCTGCTGGCCCGCCAGCTCACTCCCACCGGTGGGCAGGTTCTCGAATCGGTCAGTACCGGTTACAGCCCCCAGCGGCCGGTGACATTGGCCGCGTTCACGGCTGGTGAGCAGGTGGAGTACGCCGGTTGGCTTGGCGGCCTCAGTCGCCGCGCCAGCGTCCCCGCGGCCGGCGCGGCGATCAGCATGGTGGGCCTGGACTCCCTAGCGGGCCGGCCGGCGACAGCGCTGAGCGGTGGCGAGGCGGCCAAGCTGGGAATCGCGTGCGCTCTGGTGACCTCGCCACGGCTACTGTTGTTGGACGAGCCGACCGCCGCTCTGGACCCGATTGCGCGGTCCTCGGTCACAGCCGTGTTGCGGCAGCTGGTTGCCGATGGCGTCACTGTCGTGGCCACCTCGCATACCGCCGCCGACGTTGGGCCTCCGTTCGAGCGGCTGGTCATGATGAACCAGGGCCGGATCGAGTTCGATGGAACTCCCGCAGATTTCCTCAGCGGCGTGCATTCCAGCCCCACCGCGACAGAGCTGGCGAGGGCGTTGCGTGGTTACTGACACGCTGGCTACGGGTCACCGCCCGGTGCCGGCAGGAGTGGCTCGGCGTCCGGGTGACCGCAGCCGGCTGCGGTCGGCCGCGGTGCTCTTGTGGGTGCCGGCCGTGGCGTTCGCGCTGTTCTTCGTCAGCGCCAACGCCACCGGATGGGCAACGAACTACTCCCTCGCGGCCGCGTCTCAGGCCAATGACGGGGTGGTCATCATCGGCCCCTACGTGGCGTTGGCCGCGGCGTGGGAGATGGGGGCGTTGCGGTCGCTGTGGGGGCGGCTGCCGGTGCGGCGGCCGTGGTGGCGGGTGCTGATCGGGCGATTGGCACTGGTCCTCGGTTGCGGGCTGGCCGCGATGGGAACCCTGTACGGCGTCCTCGGTCACCTCACCCTGCTGACCGACTTCCCCGGCTGGTCCTTGCCCCTGATCTCGGCGATCAGCGTGCTGTGCTGGTCGCTGTTCGGGGCGGCGGTGGCACTCATCTTCCGGCCGCTGGTCGCACTCCCCGTGGCACTGATCGCACCGTTCCTCGTCATCAGCCTGCCCCAGGGCTGGTCGCCGCTGTGGCTGCGCCACCTCAACGGCTACCTCTCCGACTGTTGCAGCACCACCGACGTACTCGACTCCCGCGCCGTCACAGCCTCCATTGGCTTCCTCGGCGCGATCGCCGTATGCGCTCTGGCGGTCATCGCCGTGCGACTCGTGCACGACCCCCGTCGCGCACCGGCTACCGCGGCCGTCGCACTCACGGTCGCCGGGGTTGCCGTGCTCGGTGCCTGGGCGCTTATCACCCCTGCGAGCCAGCTTGGCCCGCTGCCCACTGCGACCCGCCCTCTGGCCCAGCTCGACTGCGCGCATGACGTCTGCCTGTGGCCGGAGGACAAGATCTATCGGGACGCCAATCAGACCGGGTGGGACCAGGTCCAGGCCAGCTGGCGCACCCTCGGTCTGCCCCTGAAGACCACCCGGATCGGCCCGGTCACCACCCCAACGCTGCTGGGAGTCACCGTGACGACCGACAGCACCGACCAGGTCCGCGCCTCGATGGCATCACTGCTCCCTCGGGCCTTGCTCGGCTGCCAGGACGACTACACCGACCAGAACCGAAACGACGCCCTGGCCGAACTGGCCTACCTCACCCTCAACGGCACCGGACATCCCAATCCCCTGGTCACTCCGCTGCCGCCCAATCAGCCACCACCCACCGCCGCCGACGCCGCTCGGCTGTGGTCGAATGTGCGGGCGTGCTCGTGAGACTGACCCTCAAAGCGCACCACGCCCCCGCCGCGGCCGGCCTGTCACTGGCCATCTGCGCGTTGACGCTGCTGCTCAACGGCCACACGATCATGCTGCCCCAGCTACTCGCCGGCCTGACCCGGCCGGTCAACATCGGCCTGCTTTTCGCGGTCGGCTTCGCCCCTACCACCGCCTACCTGTTCGGCGGAGACAGCCTGCTGCTGGAAGCACAGGCCCGCCGGTCGCTGGTCCCGGTCGACCTCGCCCTCGGCGCCGTCATCACCGCACCAATCCTCCTCGCAGCCTGCGCGGCACTGACCACCCGAGACACCAGCACCGCTCTCGGCGTCGCCCGCGACGGCTGCGCCTTCATCGCCACCACCCTGTTCCTACTCACCCTCGTCCGACCGAGCATCGCCGCCACCGTGCCGGTCCTGTACTTCCTCGCCATTAGCACCGTCGGCTTGAACTCCGACGGCTCCGCACACACCTGGGCCTGGCTCCGCGCCCAACCCTCGCCGGCAAGCTGCGCGGTCTCCATCGCACTACTCGCCCTTGCCGTCATCGCATTCCACTGCCTGGCCAGACGGCAAGCCGCCGCCCGACGCCCCTTGGAAGACCGCGCAGCTATCTGACGACGAGCTGGCTTATCCGGGCATCGTCCGGCCAAGCCTTCGGTAGCGGGCCGAAGGCGCTGCGCGCGGATTCCCTTCGGCGGCCCGTCCTATGCCCTTCACCAGGGGTGGGAGTCGACTCATCAGGTGCCGTGCTGTGACGGCCGGTTCAAGGGTCAATGGGGGTCGAACCGCACCTGGCGCTTAGGCCAGAAAGACGCTATCCCCGAGAATCCGGGGCTTGTGTGGTGGAGCTGAGGGGATTCGAACCCCTGGCCCCCTCGATGCGAACGAGGTGCGCTACCGGACTGCGCCACAGCCCCCAACCAGTCCCGAAGGTTACCAGCCCGCCTGTCCGGCCGACCAACCGGCTGCGGCGCCCTGGACAGCCCGTCGTCATACCGCCCGGCGCATGGACCGCTCGTCGAACTCTTCCTCGACGTACAGGCCGGTCAGGTCGATCGTGTCGGCGATCCCGCGTAGTTCCACGTCCTCGTCGTCGATCCGGACGGCGTCCTCGGGTTCGGCCCGAAAGGGAAACTGCTCGGTGGCGTCGTACCCCCTCGGCCGCGCCAGCCCGGATCGCTGCTGCCGCTGCTGGCGGCGGTCCCGATCGTGCAGTGCCTGGTTGCGCAGGAAAAACAGGTAACCGCCGAGCGATGCCAGGAACAACAGGCCGACCGTCCAGGCCAGCATGCCGCCGGCGGCCACCCCCCACAGCAGGCCGAGCACCGTTCCGGCGATGAGGATGGTCAGCGACCGCCGTCGGCGGGCCATCATCTGACGGCGAGCGTCGGACAGGTCGGCCTTGGCGATCTGGTCGGGGTACATGACTGCCTCCATGGCGGCGGGCACCGGCCGGCGTCCCGCGGGTGGAACCTGCGGCAGCCGCGGCGGGCCACCGGGAATGAACACTTGGGCGTGACTGGCGGCACGGCTGCCGGCTCGATCCGCGGCCGGCACCGCACCACGACTGGACAGCGCCCGCATGGCACCGCCGAACCGGGCGACCGAACGTTCGCCGGCCCGGTCGTCCTTGCGCTTGACGAGCATCGGCACCGCGACGATCAGCCAGAGGACGGCGAGCACCAGCACCGTCATCGTCGGCGAAATCATCGTCAGCTCCCGTCACACCTGTCACATGTTGCAGGCAACGCTAGGGTGCCGATTCGTCCGAAGTCCGCAGGCGCGCCGGGTGTCAAGGTCAAGTGCCGCTTTACAGTTCGGTCAAGGGCGCACGCCGGACGGAGCATCCCGGCTCAGCCGGGGGGCACCGGCAGGGCGCTCAGCCGGGACAGCACCGAGCCGGACAGGACCTCTTCGGTGGTGATCGCGTAGGACAGGTGGTCCCGCCAGCCGCCGTCGATGTCGAGGAACCGCTCGTGATAGCCCTCCTGGCGCAGGCCGAGCTTCTCCACCACCCGGATGCTGGCCTGGTTCTCCGGCCGGATGTTCACCTCCACCCGATGCAGTTGGGCCTCGGTCAGGCAGTGGTCGATGACCAACGCCAGCGCGGTCGGGGTGATGCCGCGCCCGGCCACCGCCGAATCGATCCAGTACCCGATGCTGGCCGACCGCAACGCGCCACGCACCACGTTGGACACGTTCAGCTGGCCGACCAGCCGGTCGCCGTAGACCATGCCGAACGGCAACATGCCGCCGGCCCGGGCGGCCGAGCGCATCCGGGCCAGCGTCCGGTGGTACTCGACGACGGAGTTGCGTGCCTGCCAGGACTGGTTCGAGGTCGGTTCCCACCGGGCCAGCCATTCGGCATTGGCCAGCCGGCTGCGGCTCCAGGCGCCCGCGTCGCGACGGCGCAGCGGCCGCAGCGTCACCGGACCGGCCACCAACACGGCCGGCCAGCCCGGATGCACCTGCGACATCTCAGCGCTGGGCGAGCATCAGCGGCTGAACGGTCACCCGCGATCCCGGCATCACGTCGGTCACGTCCTCGTCCAGCACGATCAGGCAGTTGGACGCGGCCAGCGCGGCCACCAGGTGCGATCCGTTGCCCCCGACCAGCGACACCGAGTACCGGCCGTCGGACTCGCGGTGCAGCAACCCGCGCCGGTACTGCCGCCGGCCGGCGGGGCTGTCCATCCGCTCCAGCGCCATCGCCTGCACGGTCTGCCGGTGCACGTTGCGCTTGCCCAGCAGCTTGCGGATCGCCGGGCGGACGAACACCTCGAACGACACCAGCGACGACACCGGATTGCCGGGCAGGCAGAAGATCGGGGTGCGCTCCCGGCCGAGCGTGCCGAAGCCCTGCGGCGATCCGGGCTGCATGGCGACGGTGGTGAACTCCACGGTGCCGAGCTGGCTGAGCGCCTCCTTGACCACGTCGGAGCTACCCATGCTGACCCCGCCGGTGGTGATGATCAGGTCGGCGCGCAGCAACTGGGAGTCCAGCGTGTCGAGCAGCCGGGCATGGTCGTCGGGGATGATGCCGACCCGGTAGGCGTCGGCGCCCGCGTCCCGGGCGGCAGCCGCCAGCATGTAGGAGTTGGAGTCCGACACCTCCCCGAAGCCGGCCTGCTTGCCCACGTCGACCAGCTCGGATCCGGTCGAGATCACCACCACCCGCGGCCGCGGCTGCACCATCACCCGGTCGTGCCCGACCGCGGCCAGCAGGGCGATCTGCTGTGGGCCCAGGGTCGCACCCGGTGCCAGCGCCATCGCGCCGGCGGCGAGATCCTCGCCGGCCCGCCGGACGCACTCGCCGGTACGGACCGGGCGGTGGATCTGCACCCGCGCCACCCCGCGGTCGGTGTGCTCGAGCGGGATGACAGCATCCGCGCCGGGCGGGATCGGGGCGCCGGTCATGATCCGCATGGCAAGCCCGGGACCCATGCCGGATACCGACCGGGCGCCGGCCAGCACGTCACCGACCACCGGTAGCGCCACCGGCTGCGCCTCACTGGCCTGCCGCAGGTCCACCGCCCGGACCGCGTAGCCGTCCATCGCGGCGTTGTCGAAGCCTGGCAGCGGGGCGTCGGCGTGCACCTCCTCGGCCAGCATCAGCCCCTGGGCGTCCAGCAGCGCGAGCTGGATGGGGTCGATCGAGCCGATGGTGCTGAGCACCTTGGCCAGTTGGTCGGCGACCGGACGGAGCGGCGCACGTCCCCGGGTCACCGGTTGGTCGGGCTCGGGCTCGGCAGCGTCTGCGGGCACCACCGGAATCGTGTCGGTGGGCCAGTCGCTACTGCTCTCGCTCACTTCGGGTGCGCTCCTCCGGCTCGGGCGGCGGCTCTGGCGGCGGCGCGGGCGCCGGCATGGTGCCGGCGAGTTGCCATCCAGGCTGCCAACTGCGGCTACTCCAGGGTGCTGACGAACTCGGTCAACCAGGCGGAGAAGTCCGCGCCCAGCTCCGGATGCTCACAAGCCAACCGGACCACCGCGCGCAGGTAGTCCTGCCGGTCGCCGGTGTCGTACCGGCGGCCGGAGAACACCACTCCGTGTATCGGCACCCCATCCTGCCCCAACACCCGCATCGCGTCGGTCAGCTCCAACTCGCCACGCGCACCCAGTTCGGTGCGGCGCAGCGCGTCGAAGATCTGCGGCGGCAACACGTAGCGGCCGATGACCGCCAGGTTGGACAGCGCCTCCTCAGGTTTCGGCTTCTCGATCAGGGTCTCGATCGCGATCACCCCGTCGACCACCTCGCTGGCCGGCTTGATGCTGCCGTACAGCGAGATGGCTGCGCCCTCGACCTCGATCAGCCCGACCACGATGCCGCCGCGCTCGGCCTGCACGTCGAGCATCCGGTCCAGCAGCACGTCCCGCTCGTCGATGATGTCGTCGCCCAGCAGCACCGCGAACGGCTCGTCGCCCACGAACGCCTCGGCGTAGGAGACCGCATCTCCCAGGCCACGCGCCTCACGCTGGCGGGTGTAGTGCATCCGGGCCAGCTCACCCGACCGCCGCACCCGGGCGAGCCGGTCCTCGTCGCCCTTGCGCTCCAAGGCCTGCTCGAGCTCGGGAGCGGCGTCGAAGTGGCCCTCGATGGCGTCCTTGCCCCGGCCGGTGATGACCAGCACGTCAGCCAGCCCCACCCGGGCGGCCTCGGCGACGATGAACTCCAGCGCCGGAACGTCCACCACCGGCAGCAGTTCCTTGGGCACCACCTTGGTGGCCGGCGCGAACCGGGTGCCCAGGCCAGCGGCCGGAATGACCGCCTTGCGGGCGCGCGACACGGTGGCGGCGGCGTGCGCCTGCTCTGCGGACGTCATACCCGCGACACTAGTCAGGTGAGCGACAAGACTTCGCTGCGCGCTGCCGTCGCGGCCGCCCGGCGGGCCCGGACCGAACCGGACCGCGCCCGGGACCGGGCTGCGATCCGTGCGCACGTGCTGTCCGGCTGCCGGGCCGGCCGGGTCCCGCCCGGCAGTGTGATCGCCGGCTACCAGCCGTTGCGCACCGAACCGGGCTCGACCGAATTGCTGGCCGGGCTGGCCCGCAACGGGCACCGGGTGATCGTGCCGGTCACGCTGCCCGACCGGGACCTGGACTGGACAGCCTGGCCGCCGGCCGATCCACCGGACCAGCTCGGCAAGGACGCGATCGCGACAGCCGCGCTGGTGCTGGTGCCGGCCTTCGCGGTGGACCCTGCCGGTCACCGGCTGGGCCGGGGCGGCGGCTCCTATGACCGGGCGCTGGCCCGGGTGCCGGCAGGCACGCCGATCGCGGCGCTGCTCTACCGCGACGAACTGCTGCCCGAGGTGCCGGTCGACGGCTGGGATGTGCCGGTCAGTTCGGTGATCACGCCGGACGGTTGGCGCGAGCTGACCAGTCCGTGACCGGGTTCGGCACGACCCGGGTGGACGTGGGAACACTCCATGCCGCACCATTGTTGGCAGTCGCAAGGCGAGAGTGCTAAGTCGCCGTCTACCATGCAATGCCAGAAGGAGCCTGACACCGATGCCGACGTACCAGTACGCCTGTACCAGCACCGACTGCGGCCTGCGTTTCGAACGCGTCCAGGCATTCACCGATCCGGCGATCAGCGAGTGCCCGGACTGCAGCGATCGGGTGCGCAAGGTGTACGGCTCGGTGGGCGTGGTGTTCAAGGGCTCGGGCTTCTACCGCACCGACAGCCGGGAGAAGACCGGCGCCGCAACCAAGTCGGGCTCCGAGGGCTCGGCCAAGAGCGGTGACACCGGCAAGGGTTCCGACGGCGCCAAGAGCGCGGACACGGGCAAGGCAAGCTCCTCTGAATCGTCGGGTTCTGCCAAGGGCTCCGGGGATTCCGGCTCGGCAGCGAAGGCTCCGGCCGCGGCTACCGCCAGCTGAGCACGAAATCCGGCAGCAAGCCAGGCGGTGCGGCCTGGCTGTGGACGACCGGAAGGTTGTCCACAGATCGGTCGGCAGCCGGTCCGGGATGAGCCGGGCGGTCCACGCTGTCGTTCATGTTCAACTCGCGATTGCGTTGGTCCAGCCGTCTGGCCGCCCTCGCCGGATGGCCCCGCCGGGTAGCGGCCGTGCTGTGCCTGGCATTGGCGCTGCTGTCCGCCTGCCACGGCCACCGGGCCGCCACTCCGGAGCACCGCTCGACCGTGGTCGTCGCACTGCGGGAGCTGCCGCCGGGCACTGTGCTGGCGGCCGCCGACCTGGCTACGAGCCGCTGGCCGGACGGTCTGGTGCCGGGCAGCGCGGTTCGTGAACTGCCCAGTGCCGTCGGCCGTACGGTGGCCGCCGCCATGACCCGGGGTGAGCCACTCACCGCGGCCCGGCTCCTGGACACCGGTATCTCCGCTGCCCTGACGCCCGGCCAGGTCGCCCTGACGATCGGCCTGGCGAGCGGCAACCAGGCAGCGATCCTGCAGGCCGGCGCCCTGGTGGACGTCTACGCCGCGGGCGCCGACGGTGGGTACTCCTCAGGCAGCCCGTTGCCGTCAAGCGCCGGGCACCGGTTGGGAACGAGCCTGCGGGTGCTGGCTGTGCTGCCCGCCTCGAACGACCCGCCCGGCGGGGCCGGCCCCAGCCTGGTGCTCGCCGCCGACCGGAGCACCGCGGCCCGGCTGGCCGACGCCCTGGGGGGACAATTCCTCGCTAGTCTGGTGCCTCCGTCATGAGAGCCGCAGGGACGGCGAGCAGCAGCGTCCTGCGACCTCCGAGTCGAGGGGTGGACCATGATCAAAGGCTTTCGAGACTTCGTAATGCGCGGCAACGTCGTCGACCTGGCGATCGCCGTCGTCATCGGCACCGCGTTCGCCGCCGTGGTGAACACGGTGGTCTCCTCGATCATCCAGCCCATTCTCAACGCGTTGCCGGGCCTGTCGGTGAACGGGCTCAGCTGGTCCATCCGCGGTGGGGCACTGGCCGACAAGACCACCATCAACTTCTCGGCGATCATCAGCGCCCTGATCACGTTCCTGGTGACGGCGGCTGTCGTCTACTTCATCTTCGTGGTGCCGATGACCAGGATCCAGGAACGGCGGGCCCGGGGCCTGACCCCCGAGCCGGACGCGGTTCCCGAGGACATCCTGCTGCTGCGCGAGATCCGCGACGCCCTCGGCGCCCGGCCGGAGGGCACCGCCGGACCCACCCCGCAGCACCCGCAGCTGTGAGCTGACCGGCTGGCTCAGCCGTGGCGTGGCGGTCGCGCTACCCGTGCTGCGGCAGACGCCCTACCCGTGATGCGGCGGCCGCTCGGCCAAGTACCAGTCGTCGCCGTACTGGCCGGGATCGTCGCCCCAGCCCAGGTCGACCTCGTCGCCGGAACGCTGCGGCAGCAGGGCCTCCCCCGGCTGGCGTCGGGGGTCGCCGGAAGGCGATGATGGTGGTTCCAGTGTTTCGCTGTCAGAGGTTTCACGGGGGTGCTGACTGTGCTGGGATTCGGTCACCCCGCCAGTGTGCGCGCCCTGTACTGAACACCACGAGGAGGCCATAGCGATGTTGGAGAAGTTGAAGAAGATCGCAGATCAGGCGAAGGAGAAGGCCGGGCCGTTGGCCGAGCAGGCCAAGGAGTTGGCCGCGGAGGCGAAGGAGAAGGCCGGCCCGCTGGCCGAGCAGGCCAAGGAACGGGCCACCGAACTGGCCGGCAAGGCCGCACCCGCCGTCGCCCAGGGCATCGACAAGGCCGCCGACAGCCTCGACAAGGCGACCAAGGGCCGCTACAGCGGCCAGATCGACAAGGTGCAGGGCGTCGTGCACGACACCGCGCAGAAGGTGGAAGACAAGGCTGCCGGAGCGAGCACCGCGGGTGCCCCCGGTTCCGCCGCGGCACCCGGCCCCGTGCAGGTCGAGCCGGTCTCACCGGTGGTCATCCCCGCCGAGCCGGTCGATGTCCCGCCACCGGCCGCCGCCCCGACCCTGCAGACCGATCCCGGCCTGGACTCGCCGACCGCGAACCCGGACGTCCATCGGGACGAGCAGAGCTGATGCCTGCCCAGGTCACCGTCCGGTACTGGGCAGGAGCCCGCCGGGCAGCCGGCCTGGCATCAGAGGTGCTCACCGCCGACACCCTCGCCGACCTGCTCGGCCAGCTCCGGGCCCGCCCGGGGCTGGCCGAGGTCGTCGGGGCCAGTTCGGTGCTGGTCGACGAGGTCTCCCCCGGCCGGGACGACCACCCGCTGCCCGCCGGCGCGGTGGTCGACATCCTGCCGCCGTTCGCCGGCGGCTGAGAACGCCGGGCGAGCTGGCAACGGCCGGCCCACGAGCTAGGGGCAGTTGACCCATTCGTCGGTGCCGTCGGGGAACACCTGCCGCTTCCAGATCGGCAGCCGGGCCTTCACCTCGTCCACCAGCCGCTGGCAGCTGTCGAACGCCTGCCCGCGATGAGCCGCGGTGACCGAGGCAACCAGCGCCACGTCCCCGATTCCGAGCATGCCGATTCGATGGCTCACCGCCACCGCCAGCACTGCTGGATCGGCCGCGATCTCCTCCGCGACCTGGCGCAGGATTCCCGCTGCGCTCGGGTGCGAGCTGTACTCGAGCTCCACCACCGTTCGGCCGTGGTCGTGGTCGCGCACCACTCCGCAGAAGCTCACGTCGGCACCAGCCGCAAGGTTCCGGGTCGCGGCCGAGTGGGCCGCCACGTCCAGCGGCACCTCGCTGATCTCGGCGATCCGCACCTTGCCGGTCTGTGTTGCGTGCACCGTCATACTCCACCTCCGGGGCGGTGATCGCCGCCGCTCACCTGGTCCAGCAGGTGGCCGACCAGCGGCTGCAGCACCGTCAAGCCGTCCCGCACTCCGCCGGGCGAGCCCGGCAGCGTCACCACCAGCGCGTTCCCGATCAGGCCGGCCACCCCGCGGGACAGCACCGCGGTCGGCACCGCCTCGGCGTTGGCCTGCCGCAGCCGCTCGGGGATGCCCGGGATCGACCGCTCGATCAGCGGAGCGACCGCCTCCGGTGTCACATCGGTCGGGCTCAGCCCGGTGCCGCCGGTGGTCAGCACCAGCCGGGCGCCGTCGGCAAGAACCTGGCGCACCGCCTTCTGGATCAATGCCACATCGTCGGGCACCACCAGCTTGGCCAGCACGTCATAGCCCCAGTCGCGCAGCGTGTCGGCCAGCAGCCGGCCCGAGTCGTCCGGTCGCTCGCCGGCGGCCGACCGGTTCGAGCAGGTGATCACCGCGGCCGACATCGAGCCGGTCATGAGCCGTTCCGTTCCCAGTCGCCGCGCCGCCCACCGGACTTGTGCTCCAGCCGGATATCGGTCAACACCGCCGAACGGTCGACAGCTTTCACCATGTCGTACAAGGCCAAACCTGCCGTGGTGACCGAGGTGAGGGCCTCCATCTCCACCCCGGTGCGGTCGGCGGTCCGAACCGTCGCGGTGATCGCCACGTGATCCGCGCCGAGATCCAGCTCCACCGTGACGCCATGGATCGCCACCGGGTGGCACAGCGGGATCAGCTCCGGCGTCCGCTTGGCCGCAGCGATCCCGGCGATCCGGGCCACCGCCAGCGCATCGCCCTTGGGCAGGCCGTCCGCCCGCAGCAACCCGATCACCTCGGCGGTGGTACGGAACACCCCGGACGCTCGCGCTTCCCGGACGCTGACCTGCTTGTCCGTGACGTCCACCATCCGGGCGGCGCCGCTGGCATCGACATGGGTCAGTTCCACCGCACCAGCCTAACCATCCCCGGGTTGCCGGCCAGTCGGCCGTTGCCGACAATCTGCGGGCTGATCGACTCATTCCCAGCCATCTCCGACCGAAGGTGGGGGTGAACCGTTGCACCCGGGAAGCCGATCACCGACTGGCTGCGGCTATCGAGGACCTGGAGACAGTGGAGCGCGTGGCTTTCGCAGATCGTCTCGAACCGCTACTCCTACGCGGCGACGTGCGCACCGCTGCCGCGACCCTGCGGTCGCTGTCCGGGGAGGAGTTGGCCGAGGCCAAGGACTGGTTCGCGCGCAGCAAGCGGTGGGTCGGCGAGTTGCACACCCTTGCCTTCCAGGGCGCCGACGATGACGAGCGGTTCGACAACCGGTGGGACGCGTACCGGATCGTCGCGCTGTGTGCCGTGCGGCTCTGCGGGCCGGCAACGGCGGCCGCGCGGGTCCCGTGGCAGCACCTGTGGAGCTACCGGGTGTCGCCGGGCGAACTCGCGTTCATCGAGGCCTTGCAGCAGGCCGACCGCGACTGGGTAGCCGGCTTCGCCGCGGCGGCCGCGCAGGCTCGGCTCGGCGGCAATGCGCGCAACGTCGAAGCCACCCTGACCCGGGTCGTCCGGGCGGCGCTGGTCCATCACCACCTTCCCGCGCCGAGCGGGTCGGCGTTCTACGGAGCATGGCTGGCCGGCAGCCCGGCAGCGGAACTGCCATCCGACAGCGGCGCGGTCGAGAACGCCGAACGGCTCGCCCGCGATCCCCTGATGCCCGGACTGCTGTGGCACTACCTCGCCTCGGGACACTGCGGTCACGATCCCTGGTTACCGGCAGCCACCGCGGAACTGGCCCGTCGCGGGGACGTCGACCGCGGCGCTCTGCTCGAGCATGTGCTCAATCTGTTGACCGCACCGCAGTGGCCGAAGAGCCAGGCGGTGCTGGCACAGGTCGCCGCCGCCCTGAACCTCCGGGCGGACGAGGTCCCGGGTGGACTGACCTACCTGCTCGGGGTGCTGGCGACGAGCCACGGGCAGGTCGGGTCGGTGCTGCTGCCGTTGGCGGTGCAGCTGGTGACAGACGGTCCGAGCCTGCTGGAGCTCACCCGGGTGATCGCCGGACGGGGCGAGTTGCGACCGAGGCAGGTGCTGCTCCGAGCGATCCAGGGCGATCCCGTCCGGAGCGCGGCCGGTACCCAGGCAGCCGCCGAGGCATTGGACCTGCTGGGTGCTGGCGACGACGCGGCGTTCTCAGCGCAGGTGGCCCGGGTTCGGAGCCGGCTCGGGATCGCAACGGCCGCGGCGGATCAGCCCGAACAGCCCGAGCGGCCGGCGCACCGTGGGTTGTGGCAGGCGGTCCCGGTGGCGGTCGAGCCGGAGCTACGGTTCGGCCGGCTGGCCGGTGGCCGGCAGACCTGGCGGGTGGTCCTCGACGCCAGAGCGCGCAACACCGACGAGCGCGACACCCGGCGGATGGGCGATGAGCTGCTGACCGAGATGGCTCGAGGGGAATTCGACGGCGCATTCCTGAAAGACGAGGTGCAGCGCCTGCTGGACGGGGGCCGGTTCGCCGCGGCCGATTTCGCGCGGATCTTCGCTGACCTGTTCCTCGCCGGTGGCCTGCGACAGGGATGGCCGGTCGCCCTGGAGATCGCCGATGCCGCCTGCCGGGTCGCCCGGCCGCCGGCCGCATTGCCCGCTCTGCTGCGCATGCTGGCCTCGTTCGCGCACGAAGTGCCCGCGCAGGAGCTGCCCCCCCGGCGCTGCGCGACTTGGCGGCCGGGGACGGTCACACGAAGGCCCGGGTCGAGGCGCGCCGGCTCGGTGCCATCCTCGCCGGTTGCGACGCCGAAACCTTTCTCGCCCGGCTCGGCGCCCCGTCGAGCAGCCACCGCCCAGGGCCGCGGGGGCTGTGGCGGGAGGACGACGACCTCGACCTGCTGCCCTCGCAGCGGCCCGTCACGCCTCCGTCGAGCGGCCTCGATGCGCTGCGCGAGACGTTGAGCGAGGACTTCAACTACTACGCGCAGAGCCATGTCGACGTCTGCTTCTGGCCGCCGATCCACCGGGTACCGGCGGCAGCGACCAGCTTGACCAACCCGGAGCTGGTGCTCGCCGCCACCGTGCGGGCGATCCACCGACACGGCGCCCAGCAGGTCCGCGCCGCGCTGGCCGGCATCGAGCGCACGTACCCGCCGCTCGACGTCGTCGCTGCCATCGACTTCTGGGCCACGGACCGCCTGGACACCGCGATGTTCTGGCGGATCGCCCGGCACGCACGCACCTATCAGTCGCTCGATTCCGAACTCGCACAGGATCCGTCGCTGGACTACGCCGAACGCCGCCACCGCCTCGACGCGCTGGCGTTCAAGCCGGTACCGGGCGGCGATCCGGACTCGGTACTGCTGCCGCGCCCGCTCGACTCGGCAGTTGCCCGGCTGGCCTTCCTGCGTGCCTGCGAATCGCTGCTGCTGGCGGAGGCGAACCCGGTGGTGCTCGCGACCCCGACCTGGGCCGACGGGACGCTCGACCTCAGCACCCTGCTGGAACGGCTGGCGAGCGGGGACGGAGCGGCGGTCGGCGCCCTCGATCTCGTCCAGGCCCTGTACCGGCTGCGACCGGTCGAGGCAGCAGCGCTCGACCAGCCCGATCGCGCGCCGGTGCTCACGTGCGCCGCGCTCACCGCCCCCGACGGCCGGACGGGCTGGAACGCACATGACGTGGTCGCGGAGTGGGTTGCGGGCGGTGGGCTGCCCGGCCTCGAACCCGTCGTGGTGAACCGCCGCTGGACGACGGACGTGGTGGCCCCGGTGCCGTGGTCGCGATGCGCGGCGCTGCCGGCCGAACTGCGCGAGGACCCCTGGTGCTGGTCGGCCGTCCCGAGCGACCAGGTCCGGCTGATGCCGCGCTGGGCCGACCGGGCGATCGAGCATGCCCACCTGGCCGACGCCTACTTCGATCCCAGACACCTGCCGGGCCGGGCGGCCGGCCCGCTTGGGGAACCGTTCCACGACCGGATCCTCGGGTTCCTGGCCGGCAAGCCGAACCAAGCATCGGAGCCCCTGCTCGCGACCGTCGAAGACCTCGCCCGGCACGACCGCCTCGACCCGGACGCCGCGGTCGCCGCGGCACAGGGCCGGCATGCCGCCGGCATCCTGGCGTTGGGCAGGCTCACCCAGGGCATCGCAGACGTCGTGGAACGCGGCGGGCTGCGCGGCCTGTGGCCGTCGGCGCTGGCGATCGCCGCTGCACTCACCCAGGTGCCGAACAAGCCGTCGGGCCTTCCCCAGCTGCTCCGGCTGCTCACCGGCTACGCCGCCGAGGTGCCCAAGCCCGAGGTGCCGGAGGAGTTGCGGCGCTTCGCCACCGCTGCCGGCAGCACCCGCAGCCAGGTGGAGGCGCGCGCGTTGGTGGCCGCGCTGGAGCAGCGATGAGCGGCTACTTGGCCGAGTCGGCGCTCACCGGCACGGCAACCGGGCAGCAGCTCGATCTGGCGACCGCCCTCGCGCTCACGCCCGACGGTCCGGTCGCGAACCCGGTCTTCTTCTCCGGCTTCCTGGCCCGGCCCGATGTCGCCGCGGCGGGACTGCTCGCGGTCGCCGACGTCGCGTCCCACCGCTACGCCGACGCCGGGCTGGCCAAGCGGCTCGCCAACCTCGACCCCGTCGTCACGGCCGGCGGCGACCGGCTCCGGTTCGAGTCGTTCTCCGCCTGTAACGGCGTGCACGCGCGGCTGGACCTGCTCGGCGAGGCGCTGGGCAGCGCGGAGGTCGGCTTCGGCACCACCAACGTCGATGTCAACCTGCCGCTGCGAACAGCGCTGGCGCGCGTCAACCGCGCAGAACCGCTGTACCTGTCGGTCGGCACCGAGGAACTGCGCGCCTCGTCCCTGACCGGGACGCACGTCGAACGCAAGGTGCGGCTGCCCGAACGCTGGGTTCGCGGGTTCGCCGAGGTACCCGCGCTGACCCGGTCGATGATCCCGGCGGGCGAACTGCGCGGACCGGCGATCACCCGGTTCCTGAGTGGGCTGCCGCGCGTCGCGCCGCCCGGCCCGACGCTGTACGTCCTGGCGGACGGGCCTTCCTGGCGCACCTCGCACCGTGCGATCGCCGGGGCGGTACCGCTGGCCGGCGCGAGCCGGTTGCGCGGCGTCGATCGGATCGCCCGCCACGCCACGAGGCTGTCGGTGTACGCGGCTCCGAACGGCACGACGGCCTGGGTGTTCGGCCTCGGCGACGCGCGTTTCACGCTGGTGATCAGCCCGGATCCCTATCGCGGCTTCTCCGGCGAGGGCACGTTGCTGACCTTGCTGGCCGGCGGCGACGGCGAGCAGGACGGCCGGACGTTGCTACCCCACCTGGCGTGGTCACCCGTGCTCGACCCGGGTGAGCTCCCGGCCGCCACCGGGATGACCCAGGCCGACGTGGATAGCGGGCTGGCGTGGCTGGCGGCCTCCGGCCGGCTCGGCTGGGACCTTGCCGAGGCCGCCTGGTTCCACCGCGAACTGCCGATCGACACCGAGCGGATCCTGCGGCGCAATCCGCGGCTGGTCTCGGCACGGGCCCTGGTCAGCGACGGCGGGGTGACCACAAGGGCCGACGGCTGGCAGGTCTCGGGCACCGGGCGGGAGTACTACCGCGTCACGCCGGACCTCGCCTGCGACTGCACCTGGTACCGCGAGCACCTGGACGGCCGGGGACCGTGCAAGCACATCCTGGCCGTTGTCCTCCTCACCTCCGAGGGGCATGTGGTCGCGCCCGGAACCTCACCTCGTGCCCCGGTGGGTCTGTAGCTACGGTCGGCGCCGCCGATCGGCAGCCGCCCGGGTTGGCAGTGCGGCTCCGGTAGCATCGCAGCCGTAGCAGCGGGCAGCCCTGGGCCGTCTCGGGACGGATGTGGTCGGCACTTTCCGGCCATCTCCTCTTGTTGCTCACGCCCTCGTAGCTCAGGGGATAGAGCGCCGGACTCCTAAGCCGGGCGTCGCAGGTTCGAATCCTGCCGGGGGCACATCTGGGAGACCTGAGGTGGGTCTTTCAAACCTGGGTACTCCGCGACCTCGTGTCTCGCGGCTGGCTACGCTGACCTCGTGCCAGAGCCGTCGATCTGCGGTCGGGTTCGAACAGTCGAGCACACGCGCATGGCTCGTTTATGCGGCACCTCAACCAACTCGAATGGGGATGATGCCGTCGGCGTATAACGAGGGCAGGAGACGGTCCCGACCTGATGGATGCTCCGGTCAAAGCCACCGTCTGGGTTCGCTGCTTGTCTGGTGTGACTTCGTCACCGTCATGCAGCGGTCGGAATGTGGCTGGGTCGTCGCCCACATGCGCGTGGCCCCGACGACTAGCAATAGCGACGAGTATCAGGATGCCGGCAGATGCGCCGGTATGCCAACGGAGAGATCATCTCCTAGTAGAAGCCGCGGCTGTCGTCGCCGGACGCTGATGTGTGGCGCTGCTGTCGGCCGAGCCCCAGTTAGTTTGCGAGGGTCTACCGCCTCCGTTTGCGATTCCCTCGCGCGGGCATCCGCTTGCCTCGCGTGGGCTTGGCACGGCTCTGAGGTGGCGGGTCAACGATCGTCAGATCGGCATTGAAGGTATCAGCCGGCAGCAACTCTTCGAGGCGGCGCTGCACCTCGTCGCTGAGCGGACCGTCGTGGGCGTCGTAGATGACGCTCTCAAGAGCGCGGCTCTGCTCCTCGTACACGAACGCAACCGACCTGGGGATTCCGAGCTGATGCTTTTTAGCTTGTAGGTAGGTGCGGACTATGTGGGTATGGTCCGCGGTCGAATGATCTGCGGGGCGAGTCATCCAAACTAGGAGCCAGCTGTCCTCAATGGTGGTTACGAGCGGCACCGCTAGCGATCGACCGTTGGTCCCGGGGTGGGGGTTGTCTAGCAAGTAGTCGGCGAAGCGCGCGACCCGCATCTGGAACTCCGTCGCGCCCGACAGGAGGGTTGCGGCAACGCTCAACCAGCCGAAGTCACGACGTTGCTCTAAGGCTTCGATCAGACCCGTCAGTGGGCTCGGCGTCATCGCGGGCTTGGCAGCGACTACCCCGCCCTCACTTGTTGGCCTGTCGCCTGAGTGATCATCCTGAGACTGCGATCTATGCCATAGGTCGAGGGCGTCAGTTCGGCTCGTGATGAGAGCCGTACTTTGCCGGAGGAAGCGTTGTCGCTCGGCCTCCGTGGCAGGCGGCATATGAGAAAAGACCCGGCGGACCTCATCCGGATCAGGCTCGACGTATAGCCCTTCTTCGAGAAAGTAGAGGAAGAGATCAAGCTCGTCGGGAGCCAGGAACATGACGGTAGCCTTGGGGTCCCGACGGCGGCGTAGATAGAGCAGAAATTCCGCAGGGTGATCGATCAGCTCCGTGATGAGGTCGAGGTCGTGAAGGGATACGGTCCAGGTCATAGAGTCGGAGTCGAGCAGACCAGCCGCGACGAGATCTGCTGTGGTCGTCGAAGTACCAGGCAAGTCATCGAGACTGACCGCAACCGTGTGAACCTCTCGAATCGCACTCAGATCCAGCCACCCTGCTCTGTCTAGGCGAACGCCTCGGTCGCGCCGTATGGCAGTGCGGAGACGCTTGGCTTGCCCGTCCGCCTTCGTTATCACACGCATTAAGTCTTGCCGAACTCGCTGAGTCTGCCCGGTGCGGGCGGCGGGCGAGACAGCTACAGCCTTATCTTCGACGATGATGGCAACATCGTCCAATACAAAGAGATGGTCACCCTCGACCTTCTTGGTGTAGCCAGTCGGCGTGCCGTTGCTCTCCTCGTCACTGCTAGGGACGAAGTAGTGGAAGCTGTGATAGGCATTGGCTCCAGGCAACACACGCTCGAAGGCAGTCTTTGTGCGGGCCTCTAGCAGGTCGCCACGCAAAGACTGGTAGCGATCCCATTTCGGTGATGACTTGAGATGCTGCTCGAGCGCCTCGCGCACGGCGCTAAGTATGTGAGCATCGTGAACGAGCATCATCCGGTCGCGGCCCGGCAGCAGCACCAGAGGAGATACGCGGAACGGGTTGCTGCCACTCGTGAACTCTGAGACCGCCTTCTGCGGCGTCCAGCCTTCCAGGTTGAGGCCGAAGAAGTCGGCGACGGCTCGGACCGTCGGCTCGGGCAATCCGGTTACCGTGGCGAGATCGTTGTAGGCAACGGTTGCCTCCTCTGCCGACGGATCCCAGAACGAATTCCACACCCGTTCTGCCAGCTCTCGCTCGCCCGTCGACAGTCCTCCTCTGCCGGAGCTGATCTCCATTATCTCGGATATTTCCGCACGAAACCTGGTCATACGAATATTCATATTTCGAACCTGGATGTCGTGACAGGTCTGAAGAACGTCGACTGCAGACAGCGGATCGAACCCAAGGGTTGACCGAATAAACTCAGAAATTTCGCGGTCGGCGAAGAGCTCCTCTAGCGTCGTTCGGACTCGATCTGGATACGAGGTCGTTCGCATCCAGATTTCGTTGCTTCGCATGCGGGCTGCGATCGCATTCATCGGATCCAGGCGCTCAGACGCGAGGAAGGCGCGCGCCTCCGCGTACAGAAGGAGCTCATCTACCGACTCAATGGAGCCGTAGACCAGGTTCGTCAACGGCTGAACCCTATCGGAGCCCTCTTCATCGACCCTTGGCTGCGGTGAATTCGAGTGGTTTCTAGACCGCCGATCCTCCGGGCCACGGAAAGCAGCGAAGTTGCCCGTCAGCTCTTGACCCGAGGCGGTCAGCGCAATCAGCGCAATCAGCTCAGCTTGGGCCGGGCCGTGCTCCTGCGCTTCGACGGGTTGGAAGTTCCAGGGAAGGCACCGTAGACGAGCGATCTCGATGAGGCGGACCGCATCATGTCCAGCGAAGGCGGACGAGAGTGTCGCGACGACACGATCGATCTGTTCATCGGCGGCTGCGACCGGATCTGCGTTCGATCTCAGGTTTGAGATCGCCGAACTTAGTCCTTCCAGTGTCTTGACCACGATCGTGGCGTGGGGGTCGGTCAGTGGGTGGGTCGCCGCTCGGCGAGCCGCTGCTGCTCGCTTGCGGCGAGCCGCTGCTGCTCGCTTGCGGCGGGAGGCTGAGGGCATGGACCCATTCGAGCACAGCGCAACCGACAGTGCCTCTGGATTTACACTTGACCGCACTAGGTTCGATAGGTACATTCCCGATATTTCCGCCAGTCGCATAATCACCCAACGGCGATGCCGACTTGATATCCCACCTATATCGCCGGGTGTCGTGACGAATCAACACCGACTATCTGCATAAACCGATAAAGTTGTCAAATTTGGTGTCCGATCCGTGCTTCCGTACGCGCGTTGTCGACAAGAGCGTGGGCTTGGGGCGCCTGCGAGCCACCTGTTTCGGGAGGCTGAAGGAGGCAGCAAATGACCCTGATAGCTGTGTGGGTTCGACAGGGGCGCCTGACTGATGAACTCGTTGTAGCGGCAGACAGTCGTTTGACTGGAGGGCTTATCTGGGACGGTGCGCCGAAGATCCTGACGTTTCCCAGAGGAGACTGCGTCCTGGCTTTCGCGGGCAATACAGACGTCGCGTACCCCCTGATGATCCAGATTCATAACACGCTGCTGGCCTACGAGGCATCCGCGACGCGAAGACTCGACGTTCCCGAGGCCGCACGGCACGCTGTTGCCGTGATCAACCAGATGCGTGGCCTGATTAGCGACCTACCGATGGGACAAGATCGGCCCGAACACCCTCGAACTCTGTTCATGTTCGCTGGCTTCTCTTGGCGGTTCACGAAGTTTATGGCTTGGAGAATCGTCTACTCTCCCGGATTGGATCAGTTCTTGTTGAGACCTATTCACGGCGTTCGCGGCATGGCCCCGGGTCGGCTGCTTAAGTTTGTTGGCGACGCCTCATCCTCAGCCACGTCAAGGTTGGCGGAGGTACTCATCCCAAAGGGAACGCTGGTGCGGGGCGGTCTTGACATGGAGCCCGCGGAGATCCTCATCGAGTTCATCCACCGCGATGACCAACGATCAATCGGTGGCACTCCGCAGATCGTCAAAATATTTCGGCATGCCAATACGGACGCCTATGCAGTTGACTGGCCGTCGAAGCATGGCCGTCCATTCTTTTTCGGCCGACCCCTGCTCAACTATGAACGAATCGATGTTCCCATCATTTATCCCAGCGAGGGCTTTCGAATAGAGCGTCGAATGACAGCGGACCAGGTGACCCCCCACGCAGGAAATGCCGATGAGGGCAATGACAGTCAGTAGTGGTCCTCCATGGTCCGAAGGCTACTCGCGGAGCGCTCCCTCCACTACGGCGGTGACCTGAATAGAGACAGACCGAGATTCGCGACCTTAAGGATCGGGCATCCATCCCTTGGACAGCTCGCCATCAGCTGCTCTCGGTGATTCGGCGATCTGCGCCATCGCGTCTTAGGCCGAGCTATGTCAGTCGTAGGCCAGCGTATCCACGAGAGCGTATGCGAAAACCAGCCCGCCCGAGTGACCGGCGCAGCGTGTTCGGTGCCACTTCGAACCGAGCCGACACCTGGACCAGCGACAAGCCTGACTCATACAGTCGCCCGGCATCCTGTATTTGGTCGGGCGTCAACGCAGGCAGCTCCGAGCGGATGGAGATAGCACGCCGTTCCAGGTGCGCCTTGGCGGTTTGCCTATGCAAGCCGTACCGCTCCCCCAGCTTGGTCAGACATATGCCGGCTTGGTAGTCGGCCACGAGCTGATCTATCTCCGCCGGTGAGAGTTTCCGGTTCGGCCGTTGTAATACTCGCCGAGCCGGCTGAACTAGTTTGCTGCCATCATCAGCCAATGGCACAGCGAGGAGTTGTTCTGTCCGTTTTGGGAAGTTAGAAAGGTGCTCACTCAGGTGCACATCTGGGAGACCCGAGGTGGCTCCCTCGGCAGCCCCCGCGATCTCTTGCCTCAGAGCTTGACCACGGCCGATCCACGCCGGCAAGGGGGTGATGCCACGCGAATGGTCGGCTCCGCCCAAGCTCAACAGGCCCTCGCAGGGATGTTCGAGGCCGATCTCCTCAGGGTTAGTGGAAGGGCGTCGGCTCACTCCATTCGTTGTTCGTGTACCACCGATGCATGATGCGTCCGGCATGCTGGTAGAACACCTCCAGATGCCCGGAGCCGGCAGACGCGACGGCGATCGGGCCAGCGGCGGAACCCCAGTTCTCCCAATCCGACCAGCTCTCGTGTGGCCCCCACCAGCGGTGCCAGAGCGTTCCTGAGTCCGAGACGACGAAGAGGTCCATGTAGCCGTCGTGGCTTCCGACTGCTACTTCGCGGACGGGCTGTGGAGTGCTCATGGCGCGCCAGTCGGACCAGTTACCCCAGTGCCAGGCGTGTTCAAGTCCGCCGTCCACGATGCGGAAGAGTTCAAGGTGGTCACCACCCGACACGGCCAGCCTTATCACCCGCTGTCCATTGCTGCGCCCGGCTCCGGATGCACTCCATTCGTCCGCCGGAGGGCCTTGCCGCCCTTGCTGCTCGATCGATCGACGGATGACTCTGGCAGCGGTACGAACGGCTGACTCCCAGCGTTGATCATCCGGTGGAGCATCCGGTGGCATATAGGTCGCGTAACCGAGACCGAGTAGATCACTCGGAATCTTGACGGAGGCATCAGCCGGGGTCAGCACGTACGTGCGCTTTCGTCCCAGTGACGCTGCAAACAACCCGAGTTCGAAGATTACGTTGTCCCGAGGCGCCATAGAGGACTCGCCTCTAGAGTTGAGTTCATCGTCCGGTCCGAATACGAAGACCGCGAACTCACATTGTCGCGCCGCGCGCTGCAGATCGTCCGGAGCAACTTCATTCGGGTTGAACGCGTCTGGCCAGTGTCTTACCTCGTAATGCGTTACGGGCAGTACAGCCGCGAACGCTTCGGCGACGTGCATTGACTCAGATGCTGACGCGACAAATATACGAACTCGCTCACTCATGGTGTGAGCCTAAGGGGTCATACTCCCGGCGGATCAGGCGGGCGGCTCGTCGACGGCGGCGCTGCATACGTGCCTTCTTCCTAAGCATGAGGCAGTGATCCTAGACTCCGCTGCAGCGGCGGTCGCGCAAGCATGTAGTCAGTACCTGCACCTGCTCAGTCGGCAGCACGGGCTGCTGATAACTAATTCCCGACATCGCGCCGTGAGGCGACAATGAATCTGTCGAGCGCGTCGGCGACTGCCGAGGACTCATCGCGCACCTTTCCTGGCTCTGATGCGCACTGGTTGCCTTGTAGCTTGTCAGCTCCGTTGTTACATGCGCCCTCCAGTTCAACGTCTGACTGGAGGGCCTCTAGGCCTGACAACAGATCTTGGGCTGCGGCCACGGTTGCGCTACTACCGATTATTCGAACGTTTCCTATCGAGTTTGCGAAGGTAACAAGCTGGTTTTCAAGTGTGGTACTCGTGACGGCAAGCTGGGTTGTGCCGGTCGCCCTCTGGACGGCGAACTCGTTCATGTTCTTCTGCAGAACCGCCGCAGTACTCAACACTGACGCATATGCACTCTGGCGTTGTTGCCTTAGGAAATTAGCTCGATCTTCCGAAGCCTGACTGTCTATTTGTTTCGTCGCGATCAAATAACTCGTGATCCCGCTTGCGGCGGCTCCAAGTATCGCCGCAACAGCCGCGATTATCGCCACGCGCATTGCTGATTGGCCAGATTCGATGCGGTCAGAAGGCATATGGCGCTGGTTCATGGCGGAATCGTGACCCCGGCAGCTGTCGATGTCCAGGGATTTGAGCCGACCGCATTGCGTCTGGGCTAGTTCGATCGCGGGCCGGCATGTCCTCACGGGCGAATACAAAGCCGGCTCGCCCAAAGGCTCGACGCAGCGTGTTCGGTGCTACCTCGAACCGGACCGCCACCCGCACCAACGACAAACGCGATATCCCTGACTCATGGCGATCTGTTCCCAGCGGTAGTAGGTTCTGCCCAGATCTTCGCCGATCGGACCGCTAATTTGCGACCACCGAGTCGGGATGGAGGCAAGCCATGACCGATACGGACGAGACGCCGCCGCCCACGCCCACTGACAAGATGCCGACGAACCAGGTGGTTCTGTTCTGGGTGCGGCTGATCGTAGGCGGCGCCGGGGTTGTGTTCGGTTGGCTCTCCTACCCGACCGGTGACGTCGTTGCACCTGAACGCGCCGTACCCATCGCGATGGTCGCTGTTGGTGCGCTCTTCGCGCTGCAGGCCGGCCTCGATCTCATGTGGATGCGGGCCACCGGTGCGGAGCCCGCGCCGCTGGACAACCCGCAAGGTCCGCAATCGGTTATCGCGGCGTTCGTCGCCTCGATCAGCACCGTCCTCGGCCTGCTGGCGGCGTTCGGCGAGCACCCTAGCCAGGCCATCCGGCTGGGCGCCCTCATCCTGGTGATCGCGGTGATCGTCGGGCTGATGCTGCTGCTCTATGTCGCATACGGCATCGGTGGACCAGCCACCGCCAGCCTGCTCGCCTGGATGGTGTCGGTGCTGTTCGCGACCACGTCCTTCGGCCTGGCGTGCATCGGCTTGGCCGTCTACTTCCGACGATGATCGACTAGGAGGCTAGCGGTGGCTGGCTGGGAGCTTCTTGCTGACATCGGGGCGTTTCGCTTCGAGGCAGCGCAAGGCGTGATCGATGACGAGATCGACCGGGCCCGGGAGTATCTCGGCGACCTCGACGACGATGCCCGTGACGAGTTCGCCCTGACCACCGATCTCACCCTGCTCGGAGCGGCAGCGTTGCAGGCTGCGGTGTCCGGTCAGCAGAGCCCATCGGAGCGGCCGGTGGGACCGGTTGCAGTGCTTCCCAGCTTGTGCCGGCTGTCATTCCTGAAGTTCGCCTGTTCGCTGACCATGGTGCACAGCCACCGCAACGTCGAGCAGTTGACCATCAACGACATCGTCCCGCTGAGTGGCGACGTCGCGAAGTTCGCCGCCGTCGATGCGGGCGCGGTCAGCCAACTGGCGGACGAATTCGAACCCTATTTCGCGAAGGTCGTCGATCTCTATCTGGGCTCGCCGTCGCCACTCACCCGCGCATATGCCGATAACGGGTGGCTGCACCTCGAGGGGTTGGTGTGGCGGGTGACGCTGCAACGCCTGTCCGACCCAGCGGACCTGCCCCGGGCGCTCGATCGGTACGTCGCACAATTCGGCGATCAGTTTGCACACCTGCGCCGTCTCGCCTAGCGACCTGTCGCGGCTGGGAGCGATCGACAGTCCCATGCGGGCACCCAGCCGGATCTCACCACTCACCATCGACGGCTACCGTCTCAGGGGTGACGGTGCATTCCGCAGCCCTGCTCGGGCACCGGGCGAGTGGCCTCACCGGCTACCACCTCCGGCTGTTTCGGCGCGCGATCAGCCCGCTCAGGATGCTGCGGTCGGCACCCCTCACCTGCTCGGTGGTGCTGCTGGTGCTGCTGGCCACCGTGCTCCTGAGAACCCACCCGGCCGACCTGGACGACGTGGTCGCCTGGTCGTCCACCAACATCCACAACCTGGCCCGGCATCCGGTCAGTTCGCTGGTGGCGAGCGCCTTCGTGATACCCGGCAACGTGCTGCCCGAACTCGCCCTGGTAGCGACTGGACTAGTGATGTTGGAGCACGCCATCGGCGCCCGGCGTGCCCTCACCGTCGCCGCCGGCGGCCACGTGCTCGCCACCGTCCTCACCGAGTACGGCGCGGAACTGGCCGGCCGGCTGCACCTCATCGCCGCAGCGCCGGACCGGCCGGACGTCGGCATCTCCTACCTGATGTTCGCCGTGCTGGGCGGCGCGATCGTGCTGCGTTCGGGCGCTCTTCGACTGATCGGCAGCCTGCTACTGGCCGCGACGGTGACGCTACCGTTCCTGGCCGCGCCCGGCCTGACCACCACCGGGCACCTGCTGTCGCTCGGCATCGGCGCCGGACTCATCTGCTGCTTCCGCAACCGGGCAAGGTCACGGCAACCCGCACGCCGTGCAGCAACCGATTCAACGCCGGGCGCGGCCACGGCCTAGCCGGGTACTGCCTACCAGCAGGGTGATCAGGAAGAAGATGGCAGCGAGGATGGTCAGCCAGATCAGGCCCTTGATCACCGCGCCGATCACCGCAATCGCGACCCAGATCAGCAGCACCACGAGAATGAACCGGACCATCCGACCTCCTTCGCCTGGCACCAGCCTAGCCGCGTGGTGCCGCCCCGGACTGCCGCGATTCCCAGGAAGAGGGTGCATCATGCTGCCGTGGCCGGCAGACACCCGATCAGGAACCTGCTGCTACCCACCCTGCTAGCCGCCCTGATCGGGCCGAGCCAAGCCCTGGCGACCGTCCCGCTGGACCAAGCGATCGGCACCCGCACCCCGCTGGCCGGCACCGACCGTCCCACCATCGACCCCACCACCGGTCCACTGTTCTTCGCCGGCCTGGACCGGCCGCACAGCTGTTCGGCGGCGGTGGTGGCCAGCCCCAGCCGGGACCTGGTGCTCACCGCCGCGCACTGCATCATCGGCAGCGGGGCCGGAACCCGGTTCGTTCCCGGCTACAGCCACGGCAGCACCCCGTACGGCGTCTGGACGGTCCTGGCCGCCTACGTCGACCCGGCCTGGATCACCGACCGCGACCCGGCACACGACGTGGCGATCCTGAAGATGGGGCCGCAGCAGCTCGACGGCACCCGCCGGGGCATCGAGGACGTGGTAGGCGCCAACCTGCTCGGCACCGAGCCCGCGGACAGCACCGAGATCGAGGTACCCGCCTATCCGATGGGCCTAGACGACGATCCGACGGACTGCCGGGCCGAGGCGCACCACACCGGCCGCTACCCCACCTTCGACTGTCCCGGTTACCCGGGCGGCACCAGCGGCGCGCCGTTCCTGGTGTCACTCGGACCACCGGACGGGCGGACCTACGACCACCTGGTTGTCGGCGTGATCGGCGGCCTGCGGCAGGGCGGCTGCCGCGACGACACCTCCTACTCCTCACCGTTCGGCCCGGAGGTGCACCAGCTCTGGCTCCGGGCCAGCAGCAACGCCCGGGCCGATGTCGCCCCCGCTCCGGGCAGTTCCGGGTGCTGAACCCAGCCGTCGCGTCTGGGCTACTTCGAACCGGAACGCCACCTGGGCCAGCAACAGGCCCGACACGGACTTCATCTGCGTGATCGGAGCACGGCAACCTCGGGGTACTCCTCAGCTGCGCCGTAGTCGTTCTCGACCAGCCAGCGAACCGCAACCAGGCACCGCCACGACTGCCAGGCGCGGATCAGGTCGCGATCGACGTCGGCGCCGTAGCCGGCCAGCACGTCATCGAGATTCTGCTCGTGCGCGAGGGTGAGGACGGCCAGATCGAACAGCGCGTCGCCCGGAGCCGCCTCTGACCAGTCGAGGATGCCGGTGACCTCGTTCCCGGCTACGAAGACGTGGGAGATGTGCAGGTCGCCGTGCGTGAACACCGGTGTCCACGGCCGCAGCGCAGTCTCGGCGAGGCGACGGTTGCGGGTGACCACGTCAGCCGGCAGGACCTCGTTGGCGACCAGCCAGTCGCATTCGCGGTCAAGGCGCGCCGCGAGTTCGTCCGTACTCTTTCCCGGCCAGGGCGGCAGCCGCGCATCGTGCAGGGTCCGCAGCACAGCACCGACTGCGGCCCATGCCGCGGGCGAGGCGGCCGACGGTTCCTCGAGGCGGCCGAGAGCCCGGCCCGGCAGGGCGGCAACCGCGAGCACGGGCGGCTTGCGCCACAGAATTTCGGGCGTCGGTACCGGCGCCATCGTCATCGCCTCGACCTCGACGTCGGTGCGGGCCTGATCGGCATCGATCTTCAGGAACACGTTCCCGACCCGCAATGTCACGCGATCGTTGTTGGCGAGGACGACCTCGACCTGCTTCATGTCCGACATAGTCGCAGCACGCCGAGGTCAGCGGCTCGAACGGTGCGGCCCGCCTCGCTACCACCGGCATCCTGCACTCTCCTCGAAGGAGTGCCATGGTGTTCGATGGGCGCACCGACCCCAGGAGGACCGATGCCGAGCGCCGAGGAGATCCGAGACGCCCAACGGGCCCGGTGGGCCAGGCACTCGGTGGGCTGGGAGAAGTGGGACTCGCACATCCAGGCCCAGCTGGGCCCGGTCGGCACGGCGATGATCGACCGCCTCGCCCTCGCCGACGGTCACCGGCATCTTGACATCGCCTCCGGTACCGGCGAACCGGGCCTGAGCATCGCGCGGCTGGCACCGAACGCCCGCGTCGTGCTGACCGACCTCTCCCCCGAGATGCTGCAGGTTGCTTCCCGGCGAGCCGAGGCACAAGGGATCTCCAACATCGCGACCCAGGTGTGCAGCGCCGACGACCTGCCGTTCGAAGATGCCAGCTTCGACAGCGTCACCGTCCGGTTCGGGTACATGTTCTTCCCCGACCTGGCCACCGCGACGGCCGGGTTCGCGCGGGTGCTGAAGCCAGGCGGCCGGCTCTGCGCGGCGGTGTGGGTCAAGCCCGAGCAGAACCCGTGGACGGCGATCGCCCTGCAGGCCCTCGCCACCGAGGTGGACATCCCGGAGCCCGCGCCGGGCAGCCCGGACATGTTCCGGTGCGCCGCCCCGGGATTCGTCAGCGCGCTGTACCGGGACGCGGGCCTGCGCGAGGTCGAGGAGTGGGACGTCGGCATCGAGTTGATTACCTCATCGCCCGAGCAGTACTGGGAGATGATCAGCCAGCACCTGTCCTATATCGCCACCACGCTGCAGCAGCTCGACGAACCGGCCCGCCAGCGGGTCCGGGCGCACGCCGTCGCGCAGGTGGGCGCCTACCAGCAGGACGACCGGGTCCGGGTTCCCGGACTGGCGCGCTGCATCGTGGGAACGAGATGACCGCCCAGTGGTCGCGCATCCGGGCCGGCCGCAGCGACCTCGGCGCCGGCTGAGCGTTCGTCAGGGGGTCGAGGACCCGGTGGGCTCCACCGAGGCGGTACCGGAACCGGTCACCTCCGACGGCGATTCCGAGGGGGACGCGGACTCTATGGGCGACCCGGAATCTGCCGGGCTGGCCGATTCGCTCGGCACCACCGAACCGGCCGACGAGCTACCGGCCGGGTCGCCACTGCCACCGGCGACCGCGCTGGACCCGGACGCTCCGGGCGCCGTCACCGACTCGCTCGGAGACGCGGTCGGGCTGCCACTCGCCACCGCTGCACCACCGGCGGGTGGCGCGTACTTCTCCACGATGCCGGCCAACTGCCGCTGGTAGTCGTCCAACCGGTCGTGGATCTCGGCGAAGGACAACCCGCCCAACTGCCCGGCGAAGGCCTGGATCTGCTGCCACAGCTTCTCGACCTCGGTGGTCTCGGCATCGCTCGGCGCGCCCGGCAGGCTCAGTACCAGTTGCACCGCCAGCGCCTGGGTGACGCAGGCCAGGCAGTCGTAGTTCACCGCCGCCGAGATGTTCTGCGGCACCACCACGTGCGCGTTGCCCACGATCAGCACCACCTGGAAGCTGACCGCGGTGGTCCGGCAGCCGGTGCAGCTGGCGAAGGCGTACGCCTCGTTCTTGTTCAGCACCGTGTCGGAGTCGGCCCACACCAGTGCGAACGCCACGTCGTAGACCACCGAGCCGTCGGTGGTGTTCACCGCCAGCGACTGGTTGTCCCCCGCCCCGGGTGCCGCCGGCCGGTTGAACGGAAACACCCAGGTCGGTGCCGTCGAGCCGTCCGGCAACGGCCCGCGGGGCACCAGCACCAGCGACAGGGCCGGCTTGGCAGCGGTGGGCAGCGCACCCGCCGAGGCCGGCCACGCGGTCACCGCGGAGGCCTGCCGGCCCTCGGCCAGCCCGGACGGTACCGTCCGGCCGGCGAACGAGGCCGGCAGCACGTCGCCGAGCGTGCCGCGCTCGTAGGACTGGATCGGGCGGTAGTTGCCGCGCGGCCACCAGGCGAACAGCAGCCCGGCCAGCACCGCGACCGCCAGCACCCCGGCCAGCGCCCGCCGGCCAGGACGGCCCGCGGTGGCCCGCCGGACCGCGCCGGTCAACTGCCGGACCGTCCGGATCACCAGATAGCACATGCCGAAGATCGGCAGCCCGACCGCGATCACGGCCAGCAGCTTCGCCAAGCCGCCGACCACGTCGGCAGCGCCGAACCGGTCGAGCATCGCGCTGAACTGATGACGGAAGCTCACCGTCGCGGTGGCCAGCATGCGGGGCATGCTCAGCACCGTGACCAGCATGGTCAACGCCAGCAACGGCACCACCAGCAGCACCCACAGCGTGACCACCACCCGGGCCCACGGCTTGAGGGCCGTCGCGGCCTCACCACCGGAGCGGCCGGGCACCATCGAGAGCAGCGTCGGCTTGATCCGGTGGAACAGGTCCGGCACGCCGGTGACGTCGGCGAGCAGGTGGTAGCCGTCGAAGCGCAGCAGCGGCGGCAACTGCCGGACCATCTGGATCAGCTGGGTACCGATCACCAATAGCACCGCGTCCCACCCGGTCAGCGCCCAGACGCCGAACATGGCCACCGACAGCAGCGCGTTGAAGTACAGCCCGCCCAGGTCGGTGCGAATCCGGCCGGCCCGGCCGAGCCGGTAGCTGTCGGTGACGTCGGTGTAGAACGCCGGCCAGACCAGGTAGAGCCCCATGCCCATCGCGCCGGGCCGGGCGCCGCCGTACCGGGCTGCCGCGGCATGCCCGAACTCGTGGAAGCCGGCCGACAGCACGGTGACCGCGAAGACCACCAGCAACAGCCCCGGACGGTCGAAGGCCTGGTGGGCAGCCATCGCCAGGCCGCGATCGAAGAGCACCCACTTGCACACCAGCACGAAAGCGACCAGCACCGCGGCGACCACCACCGGCAGGAACAGCCAGGCGAACGGGGTGGTGACCCGCCCGGTCACCGCCGGATCGGACACCACCCAGCGCAACCGCAGCGCGAGCAGCGGATTGGCCTTGCGCGCCTGCGGTTGCGAGCCGTCCGGTGCGCACACCACGCCGAGCGGACGCAGCTTGGACTCCACCAGCGTCCGGGCGTTGGCCGCGCTGATCGACCGGCCCGACTCCGCACTGACCCGGTCGGCGATCTGTTGGTAGTCTCGCTCGCCGTCCACCGCTTCCAGGACCTGATAGAGCAGCCCGGTGAGCTGCAGCATCTGCCCATCGGCGCGGCGCACCAGCGCCGGGGCCGCCCGGTAGCCCGAACCCGCCATCAGCCCGAGCAGCTGCAGGCCCTCGGCCGGCACCGGGACGTCGGCCTTCTCCGCGACAGGTACGGCCGGCGAGTGCAACCCGCCGGCCGCGCCGTCGCCACTGACGACGCTCATCCTTACGTTTACTGGTTGATCGTCGAGTCCTGGATACCGGTGGCGGTGGCGTCCCCGGTCACGTTCTGGTCGATCACGGCCGACTGCTGGGCGATCGCGGTGGCGTCGGAGTCGATCGAGCCGACGTTGGCCGACACGGCGGCGTCGATCGGTGCCGCGGCGTTGACGTTGGCGGCCACCGCACCGTCGATCGGGGCGGTCAGGTTCAGGTCGCCGTTCAGGTCGACGTTGACGTTGAGCAGGTTGCCGTCCAGCGCGCCGCCGGTCACCGAGGTCGGATCCGGTGTGGTGACGGTGCCGTCGGCCGGCGCGGTGGCGGCCGGCGCGGCGGTCTGGTCGATGCCGCTGGTCTGGTCGGCGGTGGCGGTGGCATCGCCGGTGATGCCCTGGTGGATCTCGGCGGCCTGCAGGGCTTCGGCACCGGCCGAGGACCCCACCGACAGCACGTTGGCGCCGACCGAGGCGTTGATCGGGGCCGCGACGTTGGCGTTCGCGCCGACCGCGAGGTCGATGGGCGCCGCCACGTCCAGGGCCAGGTCGAGGTTGGCGTTGAGGTCCAGCAACGACATGACTTCCTTGTCGGGCAGCGCGGTGCCGCCCTCGGCAGCCAGCTCGGCGTCCGACATCGGGGTCAGTTCGGCGTCCATGCTTCAAACTCCTTCGCACACATCGATTGCTCGACGGGTACTTGGGCTCAGTCCCGAGCGATCACGGAAATTTACCGTGACCTGACGCCGGCCGCCCGGTGAACGGAGATTCTGGCGGGCGGAGCGGGTGAGACGTCAAGCACGTTCGTCGAAGTAGGCGGCCGCCACCCGCTTGGGAACCGCCATCGCCCAGGCGTCGGGTACCAGTTCGGCGAGCTCGTCGAGGTCGAGTTCGGTCAGCCACACCCGGACCCAGTTGTAGCGCAGGTCCGACGGGATCGGCAGGAAGAACTTCGCCGGCTCCGAGGCGACCAGCCCGGCGCGCTCCTCCTTGGGATAGGCGAACCCCATCGACCGCTCGTCCGGCGAGACCGACAGGTAGACGATCCGGCCGACCTTGAACTTGATCCGGTCCGCGATCAGCGCCTCGTAGCTGCCGGGCAGCGGCAGCGCCAGCCGGCGGACGTCCTCCAGGGTGACCACGCCGGTCAGGCCTTCGGCGCCTCGGCGATCGCGACGCCCTCCAGCGGAAGTTCGACCGGCGGAGCAGCCTCTTCGGTAGCCGTGTCCTGCGCGGACCGCGATCCGGCCGAGCTGCGGATACCAGCCATCGCGCACGGCGCGGACACCAGCGCACCGAGTGCCAGCACCCACCAGACCCGGTGCCCGAGCGCGGTGAACAGCGCGGCACCCACCACCGGACCGATCGCGCTGCCGAGTCCGAACATGAACTGGAAGCTGCCGATGTAGCGACCCTTCAGGTGCGCCGGGCCGGCCATCGCGGGGTAGGCGAACACGGTGGGGGCGCCGATCACCTCGGCGGTGGTCCAGATCAGGGTGCCGAGGATGATCACCAGCGGTCCCAGCGGCAGCCCGTAGCAGCCCATCCCCAGCCCGACCAGCAGCATCGCCACGCCGACGGTCAGCTTGAGCGGCCAGCGCTGCGACAGCTTGGTCAGCGGCAGCTCGAAGGCGATCACCAGCACCCCGTTGAGGGCCACCGCCACGGTGTACCAGAAGACCGGAACACCCTCGGCCTTGACGTCCAGCGGCAGCGTCGACAGGTACTGGGTGTAGATGCCCGCATTGAGCACGGTGGCGACCAGGTACAGCAGGTAGCGCCGGTCGCGCAGCACGTCGAGGTAGCCACCGGTCGGAACCGGGGTGGCCGGATCGCCGGCGGCCGGGCTGGTGCGGCGCGGTAGCGCCACCAGCGCGAGTGCTGCGTAGATCAGGGCGACCAGCGCCTCGCCCCAGAACAGCAGGGTGAACCGCTGGTGGTCGAGGTTGTAGAGCGCGTAGCCGAGCAGCGGGGCGGCTGTGGTGCCTACGTTCAGCCCGAACCGGTACATCGCGAAGATCATCACCTGCCGGCTCTCGGGGGTCAGCTCCGACAGCAGGGTTGCCGAGGCCGGCCGGAAGATCTGGCTGACCAGGCCCACCAACCCGACCGCGAGCAGCAGCAGGTAGTAGTCGTGCAGGTACAGCAGCGACAGGATCAGCACCGCCGAGCTGGTCATGCTCAGCACGGTGGCGTTGCGGGCACCCAACCGGTCGGCCAGCATGCCGCCGATCAGCACCCCGATCACGCCGCCGATGCCGTAGCTGCCCAGCCCCACCGCCGCCTCGGAGGCCGAGTGGCCCTGGGCGATGAGGTACAGGACCAGGAAGATGTTGAGGAAGCCGCCCACCCGGTTGACGAACACGCCGGCGAAGATCGCCTTGACCGCGACCGGTGACTCGTTGAAGGTGGCCCAGATGCCGGCCTGGGCCGCCTGCTGCTGCGACGCGTGTGTCGCCATGCACTCACTTCCTTTGCACACGCCGGGGGTCGTGCGGCCACCTCGGAGGAGGAGGCAGGCACTATTAAAGCTGATGCGTCCGGCCTGGCGGCTTTCGGGAGAGTCCGGTGGGGGGCAGCGGGAGAAGGCCACCCCTGCGGCTGTTTCCCCCCGCTTCGCGCGGTCGGTAGGGTCTGGGAGGAAGGCGCAGCGGCGGCGGACGGGGTAGGAGGGTGCCAGTGAGCGGGCCTGACGCCCTCATCGCCGGGCGCTACCGTCTGGTGAACCGCATCGCCGCCGGTGGCATGGGAATCGTCTGGCAGGCCTGGGACGAGTTGCTGCAACGCCCGGTGGCGGTCAAGCAGCTGCGCCCGCAGCCCGGCCTGTCCGACGCCGAGACGGAGCTGATCAGCCAGCGGGCGATGCGCGAGGCCCGGATCACCGCGCGGTTGCACCACCAGCACGCGGTGCCGGTCTACGACATCGTCGAATACCAGGGCAAGCCGTGCCTGGTCATGCAGTACCTGCCGTCCAGCAGCCTGCAGCGCATCGTCAACGAGCAGGGGCCGATACCGCCCACCGAGGCGGCCCGGATCGGCGGCCAGGTCGGGGCCGCGCTGGCCGCAGCGCACGCCGCCGGCATCGTGCACCGCGACGTCAAGCCCGGCAACATCCTGATCGCCGAGGACGGCGCCGCCAAGATCACCGACTTCGGCATCTCGCACGCCCTCGGCGACACCACCCTCACCACCACCGGCATGGTCACCGGCACGCCGGCCTACCTGGCGCCCGAGGTGGCCCGCGGCGACGAGTCCAGCTTCTCCTCCGACGTCTTCTCCCTCGGCGCCACCCTGTACGCCGCCACCGAGGGCGTGCCGCCGTTCGGCAGCGACCAGAACCCGATGGCGGTGCTGCACCGGGTCGCCTCCGGCCGGGTGAACCCGCCGCAGCACAGCGGCCCGCTGACCCCGCTGCTGAAGCGGATGCTTAGCCCCGACCCGGCCGATCGGCCGCCGATGATCGACGTGGCGCACACCCTGACGGCATTGCACGGCGACAGCGCCGCGCTGACCTCGATGACCACCCTGCCGCTCGGCTCGCCGCAGCCGATCAAGCCGCCGCCGCTGGCCGACCCGGGGGCCGTCCGGCCCGGGCCGGCCGAGCCCGCCGCGGTGGCGCCGGTGATCGCCCCGGCGATCTCGGACGGTGCCGCCGACCGGACCGAACTGATGGGCCGGCCCGGTGCACTCGGAGCAGCGGGCACGGCTGCACTGCCGGTGGCCGGCGGCCCCGGCGGCCCACCGCGGGTCGGTCCCCCGGCCGGCGGCGGGCGGGAGCCGGAGCCGCGCCGCTCGGGCGGCCTGTTGATCGCCCTGGTGGTGGCGCTGCTGCTGATCGGTGCCATCGTGGCCGGCCTGCTGCTGCTCAACCGCGACAACAACACCACCACGCCACCGACGAGCACCTCGCGCTCGGCGAGCAACCCGGCTACCACCGCGCGCTCCAGCACCCGGGCGTCCAGCACTCCGGCCTCCAGCACCCCGGCACCCACGTCATCGGCACCCAGCACCAGCCAGTCCCCCACCTCGGCGAGCAGCAGTCCGCAGGGCTCGACGCCCAGCGCGTCCCAACTGGCCAAGGCGATCCGGGACTACTACGCGCTGCTGCCGGACAACACCGACCGGGCCTGGACCAAGCTGACCGAGAGGTTCCAGAACGGCCGGGCCGGTGGCCGGGACACCTACGACGCGTACTGGAACAGCATCGAGCGGGTGTCGGTCAGCGGGGTGACCGGCAGCCCGCCCGGCACGGTGGTAGCTACCGTCAACTACACCTACAAGGACGGCCGCAAGGTGTCCGAGCAGACCACCTTCGGCCTGGTGTCCGAGGGCGACGTCCTCAAGATCGACAGCCAGAGCTGACGACCGGCGGGCGGGTCCCGCAACCGCCCTTGCCGCAAGCGGTAGCGACCCGGTCGCCTGAGCGGCCGGGTCGCTACCTCAGAGTCCTCCGACGGGCGGCCGGAGCGTCGTGCTACCTGCCGTCGGCGTCCGCGGCCGACTTCGCGGCCTTGGGGTCGGCCGGACTGCGCGGTGCGGTCGCGCGCGCCTGCTGCATCCGCTCACCGAGTGCGCTCAGCTGCTTGCGGTTCATCCCCTCCCGCACCTTGGGGAACCACTCCTGCTCCTCTTCCTCGATGTGGTGCAGCACGTTCTCGATCAGCACCGTCGTCTTGGCGTCGAAGCGCTCGTGGTCGGCGCTCATCGTGCTCAGCTCCTGGCACAACACGTCGGCGACGTGATGCTCCTCGAACGACTCGAGGATGTCGTCCTCCAGGTCGGGCAGCTGCGCACGCACCTCCGGATACATCAGCTCGTTCTCCAGGTAGGTGTGCACCGTCAGCAGCTCGATCATCCGCCCGACGAGTTCGCCCTTCTTCTGGGTCTCGTCCTCACCGGCCTTCTCAAACTGCCGGAAGACCGCCTTGAGTTCCTTGTGATCGGCCTTCAACAGCACGATGGCGTCGCTGGACATCGCGTTCCTCTCCTCGGATGCAGGATCGATGGGTTCGTCGGGCGATTGTGCCGCAGGCTCAGCCGCGGCTTTCCTGCACGGTGTCCTTGGCCTCGACCGCCTTGTCCTGCACGTCCTGCACCGAGGACTGGCCTTCCTCCTTGACGGTCTGGGCGGCCTCGGTGGCCGTTTCCTTCACCGACTCGACAGCCTCCTGCGCCGGCTGCTTGAGGTGGTCGGCGACCTCCTTGACGGCGTCGGACACCATCGGCGCGGCTTGGTCCTTGACCTGGGTCGCGGCCTGCTTCTCCCGCTCGCTGGCCGGCAGCAGGGAGCCGATCAGCCAGCCGATGCCGGCGGCGATCATCCCGGCAGCCAGGGGGTTTCCGGCCGCCCGGGCCTTGACGGTGGACGGCGCGTCGGACACCGCACTGCCCATGTCGGATGCCTTGCCGGACACCTGGGACGCCTTGTCCGAAGCTGAGGAGCCCAGGTCGGAAGCGGTTCCCATCACCCGGTCCTTGACTCCCGTCACGGCACCCCGGGCCTTGTCGACCTGACGGCGGGCCACGTGGCTCGGCGTCACCTTGTCGGTCAGTGCGTTGACGTCGTCGGAAAGGCTCGCGCGGGTCCGCTCGATCTCGGCGCGGATCTGGTCGGGGTCATTGCTGGTCGTCATCGGGTCTCCTCGTTTCCTGCCACAGCGCTGGGAATCTTCTTGACGGTGTCCGCTGTCCTCGGCACACCGGTGACGTTCTTGAGCTCCTTGCGACCGGTGGAGGCCAGGATCGCGCCGATGATCGCCCAGATGACGGCGACGATCAGGGCGGACCAGCCACGGCCGGTCGCGTTGCCGATCGACCACCACAGGGCGATCGAGACGAACAGCAGGACCATGTGCGCCGCGATACCGGCGCCGGCCAGCATGCCCGAGCCCTTGCCGGCCTGCTTGGCCGACTGGCTCAATTCCGCCTTGGCCAGCGCGACCTCCTGTCGCATCAGGGTGGAAAGGTCGGTGCTGATGTCGGACAGCAACTCACCGATCGAGGCCCGCTCTGCAGTAGGTGGTCCCTCGTAGGAGGTGCTCACAGGGTGCCGCCCGATGTCGTACCCCCGGTGGTCGGGTAACCGGACGGGCCGTCCTCGCTGGAGGCGTAGGGGCGCACCACCTCGATCTCCTCGACGGTGCCGAGCACACCGGTGCCCTCGTACTCGCCGTGCTGCGCGCCGCCGTACTGGGTGGTGCCGCCGTACTGGACGCCCGAGCCGTACTGGGTGGAGTCGCCGTACTCGGTAGAGCGCAGCTGGTTGCCAGCCGGGGCCTCGTCACTGCTCGCTTCCTTCAAGCCACGGGTCATCCGGCCGGCCAGCAGTCCGGCACCGGCCGCCAGCAGCAGGAAGGCACCCGGACGCCGGCGGGCGAAACTCGTGACCTCGTCCAGCACCTCGCCGGGTTCGCGCTGCTCCAGCCAGCTCGCGAACTCGCGGCTGCGCTGCGCACCCTGACGGGCGAGGTCGGCAGCCGGGCCGGAGGCCTGCTCACCGGGCTGGGTCATCTTGTGTAGTTCCTCGCCCAGCGAGCGGATGCTCTGGGCGAGCCGCTGCTGCTGGGTCGAAGCCTGCTGACCGAGCTCGGAACCGGCCTGCGACAGCAGATCCTTGGCCTGGCGGCCGGCCTCGGCACCGACGTTGACCGCCTGGTCCTTGGCAACGCCCGCGACGTGCTGACCCGCCTGTACGGCGCCTTGGCCGACCTGGGCTGCTTGGTCCTTCGCCACGTCGGCGGTGCTGGAGTCGGTTTCGGTGGAGCTGGTAGCCGGTGGTGCGGGGTAGCCCGCCGACGGGGGGCCACCGACAGGAGCAGCCGTCCCGGCATCGGTGGCCAGCGGGGTGGCGGTGTAGGGCGGGGTGTATCCCTCGGTGGGGTTGTATCCCTCGGTCATGGTGAACTCCTCGAGTTCGGCAGGGCGAGCGCTGTGGTCTCAGCGCGTCATTCGGTGGAGATGTGTTCAGGCGTGTGGTCAGACGTCAGACATCGGTCCAGCTCAGGGGCTGTACCTCGCGGCCCAGGACTAACGGTCGGCAGCCGACTGGCGCTATCCGGTAGGACGGGAGATTCGAAAGCGAATCTGATCGTCGTGGGCTGCCCGCCTTCCCTGCCCAGCGGGAAGCGGGTGAGGTGACGGACGCCTGAGCCGAGCATCGAAAGGCTCGTGATTGAGCCGTGCGCGGGCCGAGTAACCCCTCCACTAGGCCTTGACTCTACGGGCAGCGTGCTTACCGCTGCAACGACAGGGGCACCGGTCGGTGGCGCGGCTCGTCGGCGGACCGGGGGACACCTCGTCGGGGCGAGCGGAATTGCTTTCGCCCGCCCCTTGGGAATAGCTTGGAAATGGCTCGACAAGCAGCTGCGGAAGGTTGGCTGCTCGAACTGGTGCCGGCTTGGCCGCCTCCTCGTCCCATTTTGTCGGAGGCTCATATGACTCGGTCCACTCACGACGCCGCCCTGCGCACTGATGTGCAGAAGGCCGCAATGGCGGTAGGCGCCGTCTTTCTCCTGGTCGGCGTTCTCGGTTTCGTCCCCGGTATTACCAGCAACTACGGCGACATGTCCTTTGCCGGGCACGAGTCGACGGCCAAGTTGCTCGGCATCTTCCAGGTGTCGGTGCTGCACAACATCGTCCACCTGCTGTTCGGCATCGCAGGCATCGCGATGGCCCGGCAGGCCCGCACCGCGTATCTGTACCTGGTCGGCGGTGGCGTGATCTACCTGGTGCTCTGGATCTACGGCCTGATCGTGGACCAGGACTCGAACGGCAACTTCGTGCCGCTCAACTCGGCCGACAACTGGCTGCACCTGGTGCTCGGGCTCGGCATGATCGCAGCCGGAGTGCTGCTCAGCCGGCGTTCGGTGGTCGCCACGGACGGCAGCCGACTGGATCGCTGACCCTGCCCGGTACGCCGGCGCCGCCCCGGCCGTCACCGGGGCGGCGCCGGATCGTTACCTCTAGCAGGCCCCGACCTGCTGGAGGTACCCGTGCGCCGCGCCGCGTTCGCCACCGTTTCTGCCGCCGTGCTGTGTGCCGGCGTACTGAGTTCACCCCTGACGGTGGCAGGCTCGCCGGCCGGTGCCGCCACTGCCGGCTACCGCACCCAGTCGCTGCACTTCGCCGTGACGGTCGGACCGCCGGGCGACCAGCGGCAGTGCGACATCGTCGGTGACCTCTACACCCCGGCCGCTGCCTCGGCCCAGCACCCGGTGCCGGCGATCCTCACCACCAACGGTTTCGGCGGTTCGGCGGCCGACCAGGCGCCGTTCGCCCAGCGCTATGCGGGCCTGGGCTATGCGGTGCTGTCCTATTCCGGCCTCGGCTTCGGCGGGTCCGGTTGCAAGATCACCCTCGACGACCCGGACTACGACGGCGTTGCCGGCAGCCAGCTGGTGAGTTTCCTCGGCGGCGCACCGGGAATCGCGTTCACCGATGCCGGGCACACCGATCCGTTCCCGGCGCCGGACTATGTCGTGCACGACGCGCTCGACCACCGAGGCCGGGCCCAGGCGCACGACCCGCGGGTCGGCATGTGGGGCGGCTCGTACGGCGGCCAGATCCAGTTCGCGGTCGCGTCCGTCGATCCGCGGGTGGACGTGCTCAACCCGCAGATCACCTGGCACGACCTGAGCTACTCCCTCGATCCGAACAATGCTGCTGGCAGCGCGCCCGGCGCGACCAAGCTGAGCTGGGCTGCCGCCTTCTCCGCAATCGGCATCTTCGACGGCGCCCAGTACGCCGCTGCGGATCCGCAGCGGATGGTCGGCTGCCCGAACTTCGCCGACTTCGTCTGCCCGGCGCTGGTCACCGGCGGCACCACCGGGTACCTGCAGCCGGCCGACGCCGCGAAGCTGCACCACGCCTCGGTGGCCGACTACCTGCCGCGGATCACCGTTCCGGTGCTGCTGGACCAGGGCGAGGTGGACACCTTGTTCAACCTCAACGAATCGGTCGCCACCTACCAGGCGCTGCGCCGCCAGCACACCCCGGTGGCCTTGATGTGGCGCTACAACGGCCACTCCGGCGGCGTTGCGTCGGCGGCCGGCGCCGACTACGAGGCCGGCCGGATCCAGGCCTGGTTCGACCACTACCTCAAGGGCAGCACGGTGAGCACCGGCCCGGCATTCGCCTACTACCAGGACTGGACGGGCACCGTCGGCACCGCGTCCGGCTACCCGGTCGGCACACCGCGCCGGCTCTACCTGTCCGGCACCGACCTGGTCGGCAGCGGGATCCGGTCCGGTTCGCAGACTTTCAGCACGCCACCGGCCGGCGCGCCGAGCACCCTGGGCAACCTCGATGTGGTCGGCTCCAAGGTCGACGTGCCGCTGGACAATCCCGACGTCAACACGCCCGGCACCTTCGCCTCCTGGACCGGTGCACCACTGAGCACGCCGGTCACCGTGGTCGGCACGCCCACCCTGGACGTCCAGCTGTCGGCGCCGGCCGCGGCACTCACCCAGGGCAGCGGACCGGCCGGCCAGCTGGTGCTGTTCGCCAAGCTCTACGACATCGGCCCGGACGGCACGCCGCACCTGATCAACGGCCTGGTGGCGCCGGCCCGGATCGCGGACGTGACGGCGCCGGTGCACATCACGCTGCCGGGCATCGCGCACCGGTTCGACGCCGGCCACCGGATCGCGCTGTACCTGGCCGGCGGTGACACCAACTACCGGGGCGGCCAGCTGCCCGTCCAGGTCACCGTCCGCACCGGCAGCGCCGGTCAGGTGCTGACCCTGCCGGTGCGCTGAACCGGCGTCGTCCAGGCCTCAGGCCTCAGGCCGCGGGCGTCCAGTCCGGGCGGCGGCCGAGCAGAGCCACGATCCGGTCCAGGACCGGTGCCTCGGGGTCCGGTTGACAGCTGGGCGCGAACGCGGCTCCCGGTGCGCGCGAGGCCGGGTCGTCAGGCACCCGGACCGCGATCGCCAAGGCCACTGTGAGTACTTCCGCGTCGAACTCGACCGGCGCGCCGATCGACCTCGCCAGGTCCCAGGCGTGCGCCACCTCGTCCACGAGGTGAAAGCTGATGGCCGCGGTGGCCGGAAAGGCGCCGCCGTTGCGGATCTCCGGCAGGTGGAACTGCCGTTCCAGCACGCCCGGCTCGGCGAACGCGGCGCTGACCTGCTCGGCCGCCTCCGGGTAGCGGGCCGCCAGTTCCTCCAACCGCACCGGCCGCGGCCGGAAGTCCTCCAGGCTGGTCGGCTTGCCTTTGGCAGCCAAGGCGAAACCGTGGTACTGGCCGAGGACGTGCGCGAGCAGGTCCTGCACCTGCCAGCCTTCGCACGGGGTCGGGCGGTGCCAGTGCTCGGCGGTGACCTGCGGGATGAGCCGCGCGGTGACGGCCATGGCCCGCCGGTCGAGTTCGCGGATGTTCACTGCGAAACCTGCCGCCGCTTGTCCAGTTCCTCCAGCAGCCGCAGCCACACCTCGCTGACCGTGGGGTAGGACGGCACCACGTGCCACAGCACCGGGACCGGGATGCGGGCCACCACCGCCATGGTCGCCGAGTGGGTGAGTTCGGCGATTCCGGTGCCGACGAAGGTGGCCCCGACCAGCACGTCGGCCTGCCGGTCGATCACCAGCTTGGCCCGGCCGACGTAGTTCTCCCGCAGCACGTAGGTTCCGGCCAGGTTCGCCAGGTCGTACTCCACCGCCTCGACGTCCAGGCCGTTGTCGCGGGCCTGCTGCTCGGTCAGGCCCACCGAGCCGACCTCGGGATCGGTGAAGGTCACCTGCGGTACCTGGTCATGGTCGACCACGTCGGCATGCCGTCCGGACCGGCCGGTCTCCAGCTGCCGGCCGGCCGCCCGGGCGGCGATCACCTCGCCGGCGATCCGGGCCTGGTACTTGCCCATGTGGGTCAACAGCGCCCGGCCGCACAGGTCCCCGATCGCGTACAGCCAGTTCCCCTCGACCCCTTCGACGCACAGCTGGTCGTCCACCGTCAGGTAGCCGCCGGGGCTCAGCCCGACCGTTTCCAACCCCAGATCGTCGCTGTGCGGCCGGCGGCCGGCCGCCACCAGCAGTTCGTCGGCGGTGAACTGCTCGCCGCTGTCCAGGGTGACGCTCACCTCGCCGCCGTGCCGGTGCCCGACCGGCGCGTCGTTGACCTCGGCCCGCTGCGCGGAGACGACCTTCGCACCGGTTCGGACCGTGATGCCGGCCTGCTCGAAACCGCGCCGCAGGATCTCGCCGGCGAACGGCTCGTTGCGGGCCAGCAGGCCGGGGGCGCCCTCCACCACGGTGATCTGCTCGACGCCCAGGCCGTGCAGCCAGGTCACCGACTCGCACGCCACGACGCCACCGCCCACCACCACCATCCGGCGCGGGATCTCGTGCAGGTTCGTGACGTCGCGCGAGGTCCACGGCCGGGCCTCGGCCAATCCCGGTACCGGTGGGATCGCCGCCGAACTGCCGGTGTCGAGCACCACCGCGTGCCGGGCGGTCAGCACCCGCTCGGTGCCGTCCGGGCCGGTCACGGTCACCTCGCGCACCCCGGACAGCCGGCCGTAGCCGCGCACCACGTCGATGCCGGCGTCGAGCGCCCAGTCCACTTGCGAGCTGTCGTCGAGGTTGTTGACCACCGCGTCGCGCCGGGCCAGCACCGGACCGGGGTCCAGCCGGCGGTCGCCGAGCAGCTCCCGCACGCCGGGCAGGTCGCGTCCGGCGGCGAGCAGCTCCACCGGCCGCAGCAGCGCCTTGCTCGGCATGCACGCCCAGTACGAGCACTCGCCGCCGAGCAGCTCGGCCTCCACGATCACCGCCTGCAGGTCGGAGAACTGCGTCGCGTACTGCGCGGCGTTCTCCCCGGCCGCGCCACCGCCGATCACGATCACGTCCCACTCGCGCCGATCCGGATCCACTGCCGCAGCCATCGCCACCCTGCCCCTCGCGCGTGGCCGGGCGCACCGGCCGGCCGCCGATCGTCCACCACGTCTCGTGGCTTCGAGGATATGGGCTCGGCGGAAGCCGGCCGCAGGCCGAACTAGCATCGGAGGCAACCCAGGAGGAGGGTGCGGGGTGTGACCACACACGAGACCGGCACCACTACCGACGTCAGCGCCCTTCCCGACCCGGCTCAGGAACGGCACCTCACCGAACTCGTCGGCAGCCTCAGCCTGGAGCAGCAGGTGCGGCTGCTGACCGGGGCGGACATGTGGACCACGCACGGCGAACCGGCAATCGGGCTGCGGCCGATGGTGCTCTCCGACGGCCCGGCCGGGGTGCGCGGTGCGGTCTGGGACGAGCGCGACCCGTCGCTCAACCTGCCCTCGGCGACCGCGCTGAGCGCGTCCTGGGATCCGGAACTGGCTTATCGCTACGGCCAGATCGCCGCGGCCGAGGCGATCCGCAAGGGCGTCGCGGTGGTGCTCGGGCCCACCATCAACCTGCACCGCAGCCCGCTGGGTGGCCGGCACTTCGAGGCCTTCTCCGAGGACCCCTTGCTCACCGGGGTGATCGGCGCGGCCTACGTGCGGGGCGTCCAGTCGGCCGGCGTCGCCGCCTGTCCCAAGCACTATGTCGCCAACGACTTCGAGACCGAGCGCTACACCGCCAGCGTGACGGTGGACGACCGCGCGCTGCGCGAGCTGTACCTGGCACCGTTCGAACGGGCGGTACGCGACGGTGGTGCCTGGTCGGTGATGTCGGCCTACAACGCGGTGGCCGGGGTGACCATGTCCGAGAACGACCTGCTGCGCGACCCGCTGTGCGAGGAGTGGGGCTTCGACGGGCTGGTCGTCTCCGACTGGACCGCGGTGCGCTCGGTGGCCGCCGCCAACGCCCGGCAGGACCTGGCGATGCCCGGCCCGGGCGGTGCCTGGGGGCCCGCGCTGGTAGCGGCGGTGCGGGCCGGCACGGTGCCCGCCGAGGCGGTCGAGGAGAAGGTCCGGCGGCTGCTGCGGCTGGCCGGCCGGGTCGGCGCACTGGGCGAGCCGCCAGCCTGGAGACCCCGGCCGATCATCGACCTGGATTTCGCCCGGCAGGCCGAGGAGCGCGGCATCGTGCTGGTGCGCAATGCCGGTTCGCTGCTGCCGTTGCGCACCCCCGACAGCATCGCGGTCAGCGGCCAGCACGCCGCGCTGCCGCGCACCCAGGGCGGCGGCAGCGCCACCGTGGTGCCCAGCGAGGTGCTCTCGCCGCTGGCCGGGCTGCGCCAGGCGCTGCCCGCGACGGTGGTCAGTTACCGCCTGGGCGCCGCGGTGCAGGACGGCATCGCAGCGCTGCCGGTGGAGGAGTTGACCGATCCCGAGACCGGTTCGGCCGGGCTGCGGGTCCGGGTCCGCGACACTGCCGGCGCGGTGGTGCTCGACGAGGTGCGCTTCGCCGGCGCCCTGGTGTGGCTGGGCAACCTGCCGGACGGCGAGCTGGCCGAGCTGGAGGTCGTCACCGACTACCGGCCGGCTCGGAGCGGACCGATCGAACTCGGCTTCGCGGTGGTCGGCCCGACCGCGCTCAGCGTCGACGGGGCCGAACTGCTCGCCGCGGACGCCGGCGTGGCAGGCGACGACCCGGGCAGCGGGCTGTTCGCGCCGCCGGCCAGCGTCGCCCGGCTCGAGGTGGCCGCCGACCGGAGCTACCGGCTGCGGCTGGTGCACACCCTGACCGGCCGGGCCCGGGTGCACCGCTCGCTGGCCATCACGCTCGGCTGGCGGCCCGCGGTCGACTCGGCCGACGCGCTGATCGCCGAGGCGGCCGAGGCGGCCCGGCAGGCCGAGGTCGCGGTCGTGGTGGTGGGCACCACCGAGCAGGTCGAGTCCGAGGGCTTCGACCGCGACTCGCTGTCGCTGCCGGGCCGCCAGGACGACCTGGTGCGGGCGGTGGCGGCGGCCAACCCGCGCACCGTGGTGGTGGTCAACGCCGGTTCGCCGGTGACCCTGCCGTGGCGGGATGAGGTCCAGGCGGTGCTGCTGACCTGGTTCGGCGGCCAGGAGTACGGCCGGGCGCTGGCCGACGTGCTGACCGGGGCGGCCGAACCCGGCGGCCGGCTGCCGACCAGCTGGCCCGCCGAACAGGCCGACGTGCCGGTGCTCGACGTGACCCCGGTGGACGGCGAGCTGCGCTACGACGAGGGCATCGACATCGGCTACCGGGCCTGGCTGGCCGCCGGCACCGAGCCCGCGTACCCGTTCGGCTTCGGGCTGGGCTACACCAGCTTCGGTTACCAGTCGATCTCGGTGGAACTCGCGCCGGACTCCGGCGAGCCGGCCACCGTCACCGTGGAACTGCGCAACACCGGGCAGCGGGACGGCCGGGAGGTGGTGCAGGTGTACCTGTCCCGGCCGGAGTCCGCGGTGCACCGGCCGGTGCGCTGGCTGGCTGGCTTCGCCGGCGCCGAGGTGCCGGCCGGGCAGCGCGCGACGGTGCGGATCGGGCTACCCCGGCGGGCGTTCGAGCACTGGCAGGACGGCTGGGCGCTGGAGCCGGGCAGCTTCACCGTCCACGCCGGGCCGAACGTGGCCGACCTGCCGCTGCGGGCCGAGCTGTCCCTCTGATCCGTCCGCCTCGTCAGGTTGCGAGGTTGACCGGATCGCGGCCATCAGCCGGTGGCCAGCAGGTCCTTGCCCAGGTGGATGGCCAGCGGCCGCCCGGCGTAGTACCCGAACGGCGGCACCGGCAGGTAGCCGCAGGACCGGTACAGCTCGACCGCCTCGGGTTGGCGGTGGCCGGTCTCCAGCAGCAGCCAGCGCACCCCGTCCTGGCGCGCGACGTCCTCCAGGTAGCCGAGCATGGTCCGGGCGTAGCCACGGTTGCGGGCGCCGGTCACCACGTACATCCGCTTGACCTCGGCCGACGGCGCTGCCCAGCAGGTCTCCGGATCTGCGGCGTCGTGCCGGCGCCAGCCGCCCATCACGATCGGCGCCCCGCCGGCGTAGCCGACCGCGAACCGGCCCTGCGGCGCGGCGAACTCCCGCGGGTCGACCGGGGTGGAGTCCGGGCCGCCGTAGCGCTGGACGTACTCGGCCTGCACCTCGGCGATCAGCAGCTGGGCGTCGGGATGGTCGTAGCCGACGATCTCGATGGAAAGCTCGTCCCGGACGGAGAGGCCGACGTGCGGAGAGGTCACGCCTGCATTATCGAACGCCGGTCGATGCCGGCGCGGAGCGGTGTGGCCGGGAGACCCGGGCCGGCCGGCCCTGCCACGCCGAGCGCCCCGGCCGGGCCGGCAATGCCGACCGGCGGCACCCGGCCGGCCAACAGGTCCGAGGAGTCCTGGGTGTTCAGCGGCCGGGACAGCAGGAAACCCTGCGCGCGCCCGCACCCCAGCGTCCGGACCTGGTGCAGCTGCTGGGCGTCCTCGATGCCCTCGATGGTGGTCTCCAGCGACAGCGCGTCGGCGACCTGCAGCACCGCCCGCAGCAGCGCCGCGCCGGCCAGCTCGCCGTTGAGCCGGTCCACGAAGGACTTGTCGAGCTTGACGATGTCCAGCGGGAAATTCACCAGCTGCCCGAGCGAGGAGTAGCCCACCCCGAAGTCGTCCAGGGCCAGCACCACCCCGAGGTCCTTGAGCTGGTTGAGCACCGTCACCACGTCGACGGTGGGGGTGGCCAGGCTGCTCTCGGTGATCTCCAGCACCAGCGCCGAGGCCGGCAGGCCCGCCACCCAGAGCGCCCGCTGCACCTCCGGGATCAGGCCCGGATCCGACAGCTGCCGCGGCGAGACGTTGACGCTGACGGTCAGCTCGCGGTGCGCGGGAATGCTGCGCCGCCACTGGGCCAGCTGGTTGCAGGCCTGGCGCAGCACCACCGAACCGAGCCGGTCGATCAGCCGGGACTCCTCGGCGAGGGCCACGAACTCCTCGGGCGAGATCATGCCGCGCTCCGGGTGCTGCCAGCGCACCAGCGCCTCCATCGAGACGATCTCGAAGGTGTGCAGGTCCAGCACCGGCTGGTAGTGCACCACCAGCTCGTCGGACTCGATGGCGCGCTCCAGGTCGGCTTTGAGCGCCAGCCGGGCCACCGCCTCGGCGTGCATCTCCGGGGCGTAGGTGTGACAGCGGCCGCCGCCGTCCCGCTTGGCGGTGTACATCGCGAGATCGGCGTTGCGCAGCAGGTCCCCGGCGTCCTCACCGGCCGACGGCAGCGCGATTCCGATGCTGGCCCGGACGGTCAGCGTCTGGCCCTCCACCACCAGCGGCGCCGACAGTGCCGCCAGCACCCGCTCGGCGGCGTAGACCGCGTCCTCGGCGCCGTCGAGGCGGCGCAGCAGCACCACGAACTCGTCGCCGCCGAGCCGGGCCGCCACGTCCTCCGGCGCCACGCAGGTGCCCAGCCGCTCGGCGATCGCGATCAGCAGGGCGTCACCGGCCACATGGCCCAGGCTGTCGTTGACGGTCTTGAAGTCGTCCAGGTCGAGCAGCAGCACCGCCATGCCGTCCTCACGGCGGCCGGCGGCGTCCAGCGCGGCCGTCACCTGCTGGATGAAGTACGTCCGGTTGGCCAGCGGGGTGAGCGGGTCGGTGAAGGCCTGGGTACGCAGTTCCTGCTCCAGCTGGCGGTGCAGCGTCATGTCGCGGAAGCTCCACACCCGCCCGACGGTGATCCCGTCGATGCGCTGCGGCTGGGAGTAGCGCTCGAAGAACCGGCCGTCGAGAAACTCCAGCTCGTCGTGGCTGCACTCGGCGGGGCTGGCCATCAGCCGGTCGACCAGCTGGCTGAAGCCGTCCGGGTCGACCAGCTGGTCCAGCACCGACGCCCGCAGCTCGGCATCGTTGCCGGACGCCAGCACCGCCGGGTCGATCCGCCACATGTCGATGAACTTCTGGTTGTGGCCGAGGACGCCGCCGGCGGCGTCGATCACCAGGATGCCGTCGGCGGTGGCGTCCAGGGTGGCCTCCAGCAGCGACATCGACAGGTTCACCCGGGCATGCTCGGCCGCCCGCAGCACCGCCACCGAGGCCAGGCTTGCCGCCCAGCCGGCCAGCTCGCCGTCGGAGTCCTGGGCGACCGCACCGTCTGGATAGTGCAGGCTGACCCGCCCGAGGGGGTTGCCGTTGGGTGCGGCGAAGTCGGCGAAGTGGCCCGCCGGGCCGAACCGGTCACGGTCGGCGGCAGTCAGCACACCGTCGCGGCAGCACAGGATGCTCCGGCCGAGCCCGGCACCGGGCTGCACCTCGATCAGGCACCGGGCGGTACCGCTGACCGCCCCGGTGGCGGTGGCGAGCTCGGTCAGGATGCCGGCCAGCTCGTCGCCGCGCGCGACCCGTTCCACGATGTCGGCGTGCTCGGCCAGTAGCAGCTCGGTGCGCTTGCGGGCGGTGATGTCGTAGAGCAGGCCGTGCTGCACCGAGCCCGGACCCACCTGCTCGACCAGCGCGTCGTCCAGCACCCAGATCACCTGGCCGTCGCGGCGGACCATCCGGTATTCCACCTGGCAGCGACCCGAGCCGGGCGACGCGGTCTCCGAGCGCAGCACCCACGGCCGGTCGTCCGGGTGCAGCTGGCGGGCCCACAGCCCCGGGTCGGCGATCAGATCCTCGGCACCGAAGCCGAGGATCTCCTTGATCTGCGGGCTGGCATAGAGCCACTGACCGTCCGGGCCGGACTCGGCGGCATAGATCGCGGCCGGCAGCCGGTCGACCAGTCCCGCCAGCAGCAGCTTGCGCAGCTCGGCGCCGCCGGCCCTGTGCTCCGTTGGCTCCGGGCCGGACGCGTGCATGGCATACATCGCCCTACCGCCATCGTGTCGTGGGGTCCCTCGGCCCCAAGTCCTGGACGTCGTTGACCGAACCGCGGTCGACCGGAATAACAGGTCGACTGAATGCACAATCCCATGCGGTACGCGTCCGCACCATTTGAATGGTGCCCGGCGATCGTCAAGATCCTTTGCATCGACGCGCCGAACGACCCAACCGCGAATCCGGCGCTACGACCTGGGCCGGATGCGATGGTGTGCCGAGCAGGCCGGAAAGCGCCCGGCCACCCCGGATAACGCTGGTGCGTGATCGGTGCGGACCTCTCGGCCCGAACGCCCTGAAACTCTCCGGAAAGTTTCACCGAAGAACGCCAGGAACGGCAGTAGGTAACCCCCGACTATTCCGCCAATTCCGCGACCGCCGGCCGCAGAGGTACGGCAGTCCACCATGCCTTCGAATTTACCAATATTTCGAAGGAAAGGCCGCAAAGGGCCGGCGGTCGCGGAATCAGTTCTCGCCAGGTCAGCTTGCAGTCAATGCCACATCGTCGACGACGAAGGAGGTCTGCAGGGTGTTGCCCTCGACTCCGGTGAAGCTGATCGACACGGTCTGGCCGGCCAGTGACGAGACGTTGAAGGAGCGCAGCGTGTAGCCGGTGCCCTTGTTGAGGTTGGAGTAGGTCGCCAGGGTGGTGCTGCCGGCCTTGACGGTGAGCTTGTCGTAGGCCGTCGTGGTGGTGGTCTCGGCGCTGTCGACGTGCAGGTAGAAGCTCAGCGTCGCCGAGCAGCCGGCCGGAATGGTGGCCGATTGGGACAGCGTGTCGGTGTGGGTGGCGCCGTAGCCGTCCAGCCAGGCCTTCCAGGAGCCGCTGTGCGCGGCCTCGGAGGTCGAGCTGGTGATCACCCCGGACGCGGCCGACCACACCGTGTTGCCGGACTCGAAGCCCGGATTGCCGAGCTTCTGGCCCGGCGCCGAGCAGCTACCGGTGCCGCCGCCGGTGCTGCCGCTGGCCAGCCATTCGGTGCCGTTCAGCGCGAGCGTCGCGTCAGTACCGGCCGGGTCGTTCCAGCCGTTGAACAGGGTGTTTCCGGACTGCCCGGTGCCGTCGTCGATGGGTGAGGAGTCACCCCAGAACATCACCCGGCCGGAGCCGAAGGACGAGGACGCCACCGCCGCCCCGGTGGTGCCGGAGGCGGAGTAGCCGGTGCGGTAGATCTCGCCGCGCGCAGCGGAGTTGTCGGCGGGCTTGAGGGTGACGGTGGTGCCGTTGCGGATGATCGTCCCGGTCGCGGTGCCGAACGGTCCGCGGATGATCGGGTCCGAGCTCGCGGCCACGCCGATCACGTTCGGGTTCTCGCTGGCGATGTTGAGCAGGTCGATGGAGAAGCCGAACGGGTCGGTGGAGTCGACGCTGTTGTTGCTCATCAGGTCGTTGAGGATCGCCGGGGAGTCCCAGCCGTCGTTGTTGCGGTCACTGCCGGTGTGGTCGGACACCATGAACAGCCCGCCGCCGTTCTTGACGAAGTTCATGATGGCGGTCTTCTCGCTCGCGCTGAACACCACGTTCGGCTCGGGCAGCACGAAGCTGGCGTACTTGCTCAGGTCCTGGGCGTTGCTGGTGTCGCCGTAGGTGATCCGGCCGCCGGAGGGCAGGGTGGCCAGCGAGTACCGGCCGGTTCGTTGCAGCGCCACTCCCCAGGCCGAGATGGCGCCGGTCCACGAGGTCTCCGAGGTCGGGTTGGCGTTCTGCACCAGCGGATCAGGCTGGGCGGTGGAGATGATCCAGTCGGCGTTGCCGGCGGTCTCGCCGTGGCTGGCGTCGAACAGCACCCGGTACGGGGTGGTCGCCGCGACGCTCGGCGACGTGCCGGCCAGCGTCATCGCACCGACCGATCCCACGCCGGCCAGGGCCGCTGCGGTGACTGCAAGAATTCTTCGCATCCCCGAAAAGGACTGCTGCATGCCTTACCTCCATGACGCGCGGATGGTCGGATTCGACCCGCTCGCACCTTAGGGCAATGGGCGTGTGTTCGCAGTTCGAGATTTCGCGACACGAATTCAAGTTGAATCGGCGGAGAACAGTGAACGACGTTCGCGGCGCTTTATATTTGAATTCCGTGAATCGGGCGACTGTGTTTACACAATTCGATGCCGGAGCCGCCGCCGATCTCCCTCGGGGCTGCCGTCAGGAGTCGGCGAGCACCCGCAACAGGTTCTCACCGGTCAGCGCGGCGAGTTCGTCCTCGGACCATTTCCGGGCCATCAGTTCGGCGATCAGCGCCGGGTAGCCGCTGACGTCCTCCAGGCCCTGCGGCAACTGGTCACAGCCGTCGTAGTCCCCACCGATGCCGACATGGTCGAGCCCGGCGACCTCGCGGACGTGCTCGATATGGTCGGCAACCTGAGCCACCGTCGCCCTCGGGCGCCGGTGGCCGGCTGCCTCGTAGCGGGCGATGGCCGCCAGCCACGAGTCCCAGTCCCCGGCCTGCTCGCCGCGTTCGTCCATCGTCGCCTTGACCCGCTCGGCGAACTCACGGCATTCCTCGCTGACGAAGTACGGCACGAAGGTGACCATGCAGACGCCGCCGTTGCCGGCCAGGGTGGTCAGCACGTCGTCGGGCACGTTGCGGACGTGGTCACAGACCGCCCGCGCCGAGGAGTGACTGAAGATCACCGGGACGCTGCTGGTGGCCAGCGCGTCGCGCATGGTGTCGGGCGAGACATGCGACAGGTCCACCAGCACGCCCAGCCGGTTCAGCTCCCGGACCACCTCGCGGCCGAAGTCGTTCAGCCCGCCCAGCACCGGCTCGTCGGTGGCCGAGTCGGCCCACGGCACGTTGTCGTTGTGGGTGAGCGTCAGGTATTTCACGCCCAGGCTCGCCATCGCCCGCAGCACCGGCAGCGAGCAGTCGATGGAGTGCCCGCCCTCGGCTCCCATCAAGCTGGCCAGCCGGCCGGTGCGCCAGGCCTGCCGGATGTCGTCGGCGGTGCGGGCCAGCACCATCCGGTCCGGATAGCGCTCGGCCATCCGCAGCACCACGTCGATCTGCTCGAAGGTGGCGGTGACCGCCCGCTCGCCGGCCCAGCCGGACGGCACGAACACCGACCAGAACTGCGCGCCGACGCCGCCCTCGGCCAGCCGCACCAGGTCGGTGTGGGTGCGGGTCTGCCGCACGCCGACGTCGTAGGCGTCCAGGTCGTAGTTGACCAACCCGCGCAGCTCGAACGGCAGGTCGTTGTGGCCGTCGATGATCGGGTGCCGGGCCAGCAACTCCCGCGCGGCGGCAGGATCGTTCACAGCGCTAGTCATTCGCTGCGCCCCTCACTCGCCGCGCTCCTCGCTCGCCGGCGCTCGCTGCGATGCTCGCTCATAGCGCTAGTCATTCGCTGCGCTCCTCGCTCGCTGGCGCTCGCTGCGATGCTCGCTCATAGCGACACGCTCTCGCCCGGGTCGAGGTGCTGGAAGCGGGTGGTGCCGTAGAACTGGGCGGCCCGGTCGACCTGCGACTCGTACAGCGACCGGCCGGTGTCGTTGAGCAGGCCGTCGTGGACCTGGAACGCCCTGGACGCCCGCACCGAGACGGTGAAGTCGATGGTCTCGGCGAGCTTGGACCAGGGTGCGTTGATCGGCACCAGCAGCGCCTCGACCACGGCGTTGGGAACCGCGTAGGAGTCGCCCGGGTGATAGACCGCGTCGCCGACCAGGTAGCCGACGTTGGAGACCACCGGGATCGAGGAGTGGATCAGCGCGTGCTGGCCGCCGTAGGTGCGCACCTGCAGGCCGCCGGCCACGAACGACTGGCCGGGGCCGACCGCGGTGACCCGGCCGGCAAGCGCCTGGTTGCCGGCCAGCTGGTCGGCGACTGACTTCGGCGCCCACACCTGCAGGGCCGAGTTCTGGCCGGCCGCCGCGGCCAACCGGTCGATGTCGATGTGGTCGGCGTGCTCGTGGGTGATCAGCACCGCGTCGATGTCGGCCAGTGCCTGCGGCACGTCGGTGAACACGCCCGGGTCGATGGTCAGCCGCCGATCACCGTCGGCGATCCGGACGCAGGCATGGCCAAACTTGGTCAGCTCCATGCAGGTACTTCACCACATCGGCCGGCGTTCGCCTACCGTCGGGGGATGCCTGCCGTGATGTGGTTCCGTCGCGACCTGCGACTCCTCGACAACCCGGCCCTGGTGGCCGCCGGCGAGGCCGCCAAGAAGGCCGACGACCGATCGGTGCTGGGCGTGTACGTGCTCGACCCGGCGCTGCTCCGGCCGTCCGGCGCGCCGCGGCTGGCGGTGCTGTACCGCACCCTGCGGGCGTTGGACGATCAGCTCGGCGGCAACCTGGTGGTGCGGCACGGTGACCCGGCAAAGGTGTTGCCGAAGCTGTGCCGGGAGGTCGAGGCCACCTCGGTGCACTGCGCGGCCGACTTCGGCCCGTACGGCGACCGGCGCGACCAGGCGGTGGCCGACGCGCTGGGCGAGGTCGAGCTGCACCGGACCGGCTCGTCGTATGCGGTGGAGCCCGGCAGCGTGCTGAACGGCAGCGGGCAGAACTTCAAGGTGTACTCGGCCTTCTACCGCGCCTGGCGTGCGCACGGTTGGGCCGAGCCGGCCCGCGCGGTGCGCCCGCGCTGGGCCTCGGCCCGCTCGGAGGGGGTGCCGGACGATCCGGAGCTGCCGGAGGAGGTGCGACTGCCGAAGGTCGGAGAGGCGGCTGCCCGGCGGGCCTGGCGGGCCTTCCTCGACGACCGGGCCGACAGCTACGCCGACGACCGGAACCGGCCGGACCTGGACCACACCTCGCGCATGTCGGTGCACCTGAAGTGGGGCACCATCCATCCGCGCACCCTGCTCGCCGACCTCGCTCCCCGGCACGAGACCTACCGCCGGGAGCTGGCCTGGCGGGAGTTCTACGCCGACGTGCTGTACGCCCGGCCGGACTCGGCGCGGCAGTACTACCACCCGCAGCTGCAGGGCTTGCCGTTCGCGAGCGGCAAGCTGGCCAAGCAACGGCTCGCCGCCTGGGCCGCCGGCCGCACCGGTTATCCGATCGTCGACGCCGGCATGCGCCAGTTGCTGGCCGAGGGCTGGATGCACAACCGGGTGCGGATGATCGTGGCGTCCTTCCTGGTCAAGGACCTGCACCTGGAGTGGACCGACGGCGCCCGGCACTTCATGCGGCATCTCATCGACGCCGACCTCGCCAGCAACTCGCACGGCTGGCAGTGGGTGGCCGGCACCGGAACCGATGCCTCGCCGTTCTACCGGATCTTCAATCCGGTGCTGCAGGGCAAGAAGTTCGACCCGAAGGGCGACTACATCCGGCGCTACGTTCCGGAGCTGGCCGGGCTGCCGGCCAAGGGTATCCACGAACCGTGGCAGCAGCCGGACGGGCTGCCGGACGGCTATCCGGAACCGATCGTCGACCACGCCGCCGAACGGGCGGCAAGCCTGGCGGACTACCAAGCGCTGCGTGCGGCGGCCCGCTGAGCCGGTGGTCAGCAGCCGGTGGCCAGCGGCGCGGTCGGTTGCGCCCGGATCTCGTCCACCGTCGGTGCGTGCAGCGGCCCGTTCGCCACGTACACCAGCGCCAACCGATCGACGCGGACCAGCCGCAGCGTGCCGGCGTGCAGGTTGGTTGCCGCGAACGCGCGGATGGTCCGATCAGAGGCGGTCCGGCACCGGGGCTGCCCGATCAGGACGGTGTCGATGCGTTGCAGGTCCTTGGGCATTCTCAGGTACACCAGGGTTTGGCCGGTGTGGACCGACACCTCGATCCGGACGAACCCGGTCGCCAACACCGCGCCGTGCAGTCCGAGCCGGGTACGGATTTCGGGCAGCGCGGCCGCCCCGTCCCGCTGCAGGCGTGCGACCCGATCGAGTTGCCCGACCGAGGCAACCGTGATCGCCGTCAGCGCGCACACCGTCGCCAGGGCTGCGCTGCCGCGCAGCAGGCCAGGCCGCATGCCGGACCAGCCGGTGGGTCGCGTTCGCCCGGCCCGCCGCGCCAGCTCCCTGCAGCCCAGCGCCGAGAGCGCCACCGCAGCGGGGGACCACAGCGCCCAGTAGGAGGACAGCACCACTCGGGCCAGCCAGCAGTGGAAGACCAGCGGCGCGACCAGCGCGGCCACCAGCCAGGCGGTCAGCCGGTCCCGGCGCAGCACGACGGCGGCCAGCATGGTCAGCGGTAGCGCCCAGCTGAGCAGCGGCCCGACCCCGTGGCCGGCGAACCACAGGTTCGCCCACCACGGCGGGTGGGTCGACAGCCGGCCCGCGAACCCCACCAGGTGCCCGTTGCGGGCATGCCGGGACTGGAAGCTGTACAGGTAGCCGATCCGTGCCAGCGGATGACCGAAGGGCAGGTAACAGCAGACGAAACTGCCGGCAGCCGCCACGACCGCGGCCAGCGATTGCAGCAGCCGAACCAGCAACGTGGTCAGCGGCCGCAACGACCACACCAGGCCGAGGCCCACCGGCCCCACCAGGCCCAGAAAACCGTTCTCCTTGCTGGCACTCGCCAAACCGGCGCTGGTACCGGCGGCGAGCGCCAGCACCCAGGCCCGCCACCCGGCCGTCCGGAACCAGTACCACCCCAGTACGAACGAGGCGACCATGAAGAACCCGGCGGCTGGGTCGAGCATCGCGTTCCGACCGAACCGGGTGACCTGCGGGGGGATGCTCGTCGGCATCAGCGCCAGCATGCCGCCGGCCAGCAGTCCCACCCACCTGTCGACCACAGCGGCCAGCCAGAGGCACACGATCAACGCGGTACCCACCGTGCAGCACGCGCTGACAGCGCGCGCAGCCCCGATGTCGGGCTGCCCGCGCACCAGCTCGCCGAGCCCGAAGAGCACCTTTGCCAACGGCGGGTGCTCGAAGTTGTTCAGCGCCGAGGCCTGTTGCGCGGCAGGCAGGGAGTTCCAGTGCAGGTACCGCCAGGAGACGTTGGCATACAGCGCCTCGTCGGGCAGCACCGGTGCTCGTGAGAGCCGGTAGAAGTTCTCGAACACCGCCGCCACGGCAACGGCAGCCGCGCCGAGGAGGAACACCGCGCTCGCCCGGCCCGGCAGGCCGAAACGTGAGCCGGACGGGACCGGTGTCGACGCAGGCCGAACCTCCGCGCCCCGGGAGAGCGCAGCCGTTCTGGCTGTTTGCCTCACATGTGCAAGATGCTTGAAAGCGCTTAATTGTTGTTGATTAGTTTGCCTCTATGCATCAAGGTGCAGAGCTGGCCCGCGCTCAGGTCAGCCGGATTCCCCAGCTGCCGCTCCAGTGCTCGCCCGGCGCCAGCCGGACCAGCGCCTCGCCGGAGTTGAAGGCGTCGGCCGGGCAGCTCATCGGTTCGATGGCCACCGCGGTGCGGCCGGGCAGTATCGACGGCGGCGTGAACACCTGCAGGTAGCGATAAGCCGCGTCCCAGTGCAGCTCGACGGTCCGCCGCTCGGTGCGCAGCACCGCCACCGACCCGGTCAGCCCGGCGTAACCCTGGTCCAGGCGCAGGCCGCCGATCGGCCGGAGCGTCCGGAAGTCGTACCGGCTGCCCTCGACCGGGCGGCTGCCGGCCGGGATCTGGTGGGAGTCGGTCTCGATCATCGCCGCCGCCGGTATCAGCAACTCGGCGGTGTCGTAGTCGTGGTCGCCCAGGTCCAGGTACGGATGGCAGCCGGCCCCGAACGGCGCCGGGACCGAGCCGGTATTGACCGCCTCCAGTCGAACCTGCAACCCGTCCTCGCCCACCGAGTAGGTCACCTCCAGACGCAGCGGGAAGGGGTAGCCGGTCTGGGGCACCAGGTCGTGCACCAGGGTGACCGACGAGGCGTCCTGGCGACCGAGGTTCCAGCGCACCCAGCGGACCAGGCCGTGGGTGGCGTTGCCGTTGGCGGGCTCGGTCAGCGGCAGCTGGTAGTCCACGCCGTCGAAGCGGTACCGGCCGCCGGCGATCCGGTTCGGCCACGGCAGCAGCACCGCCCCGGACGACTTCGGCGGCAGCGCGTCCGGGGGGTTGTCCACCGTGACCGGCAGCCCGTCGTGCCAGAGCCCCGCCAGGTTGGCGCCCACCTCGGCCACCGCTGCACGGTAGCCACCGCCGGTGATGTCGAACCGCCTGCCGCCGAGACTCATGGGCCCGACGCTAGCGCGCTCGGCAGCAACCGCCGCACGGACCGCCGGGTCATCAGCAACCGGTGATCATCCGCACAGCGGGCTGGGCCCGGACGTCGGCCACCTCCGGGGCTCGCAACGGTCCGCTTGCCACGTACAGGCGGGCCAGCCGGTCGGCCCGGACCAGCCGCAGCGAACCGGAGCGCAGGTTCACCGCACGAACGCGCGGATGAGCCGGTCGGGGCTGAGCTTGCAGCGCGGTCGCCCGACCAGGACGGTATCGATTCCCCGGACGTCTTCGGGCAGTCGCACGAGCACCCGGGCCGACCCGCTGAACGGCGCCACCTCGACCGGCAGGAATGCGGTCGCCAGCACCGCGCCGTGCAGGCCGAACCGCGCCCGGATCCCGGGCAGCGCCACCGCGCCGTCCCGCTGCAACCGCGCCACCCGGTCGAGCTGGCCGATCGAGGGGACCGCGATCGCCACCAGCGCGCCGGCCGCCGCCAGGCCGGCGATGCCGCGTACCAGCGGGGCGCGTCGCCCCGAACCGCCGGCGAGCCGCGACCGTCCGGCCAGCTGCCCCAGCTCCCAGCAGCCCAGCGCCGAGAGCGCCACCGCGGCCGGGGTCCAGAGCGCCCAGTAGAAAGGCAGCACCACTCCGGCCAGCCAGCAGTGGAAGGCGATCGGCGCGGCCAGCGAGGCGACCAGCCAGGCGACCAGCCGGTCCCGGCGCAGCACGACAGCAGCCAGCATGCTCAGCGGCAGCGTCCAGCTCAGCACCGCCCCGACTCCCTGGCCGGCAAACCACAGATTCGCCCACCAGGGCGGGTGGAAGGACAACTGCCCGGCGAAGCCGACCAGGTGCCCGTTGCGGGAGTGCCGGGACTGGAACCGGTACAGGTAACCGATCCGGCCGGCCGGATCGCCGAAGGGCAGGTAACAGCAGACGAAAGTCCCCACAGCCGCGACCACCGCGCCGAGCGACTGCAGCAGCCGGGCCCGCAGCCGGCGCAGCGGGTGTCGCGACCACACCAGGCCGACGACTACCGGCACCAGCAGCCCGAGAAAGCCGTTCTCCTTGCTGGCGGTTGCCAATCCGGTGCTGACGCCGGCGGCGATCGCCAGCGCCCAGGCCCGCACTCCGGAATGCCGGAACCAGTACCACCCCAGGGCCAGCGACCCCACCGCGAAGAACTCGGCGACCGGGTCGAGCATCGCGGCCCGGCCGAAGCGGGTGACCTGCGGTGACACGCTCATCGGGATCAGCGCCAGCATGCTGCCGGCGAGCAATCCCGCCCAGCGGTTGACCGCGGCGCCCAGCCAGAGGCCGAGGATCAGCGCGGTGAGCACCGTGGCGCACGCGCTGACGGCACGTGCGGCGCCGATGCTCGGGGCGCCGCGGACGAGTTCGCCGAGCCCGAAGAGCACCTTCGCCAACGGCGGATGCTCGAAGTTGTTCTGTGCCGAGGATTGTTGCCCCGTGGCGAGCGAGCCCCAGTGCAGATAGCGCCAGGAAATCCTGGCGTACAGCGCCTCGTCGACGAGGATCGGGGCCCGGGTGATCCGGTAGAAGTTCTCGAACACCGCCGCGGCGGCAGCGACGGCCGACGAGAGCAGGAAGGCCGGCGTCGAGAGACGACGCCAGCCGCTGCGGGGCGGGGCTGGCCGCACCGGCGGATACCCCGCCACCGGCGACCGGCGCCGGACGCCGGGCAGGTCCGGGCCTGCGCCGTGCACCCGGCCGCCGGCCGGTGTGAGTGCCGGCGCCCCCGCAACCGGGTGCACGGTGTCCAGGCCACGCCGAAGAGTCGTCCGGCCGGGTGCGCCCTTCGGCAGTGGAAAGGTCATCCCGGACCTCCGTACGGCCTCGAACGAGACCTGGAGTCCAGGCTAGAAAGGTCCTTCTGGGCCAGATAGATGCCAAAAGCTCTTGATATCGACTGAAAGCACTGCTACGGATAGCTACGCAATGAGTGGTGACCGATCAGATTGTCACTCGGTATCGGCCACTGCCCTTCCGGGACCGGCCGTTGCCGGGTCGGCCTCGGCTGGCGGCTGGCGAGCGTCGTAGTGCCAGAACGAGCGGACCGCGCGGGCCGCCAGCAGCGCGCCGCCGGCGCACAGCAGGCCGCCGCCCACCCAGGACAGCGTCAGCGAAGTCAGTGAGGCGGTGGCGCCGGCCCGCAGGTCGCCCAGCCGCGGGCCGCCGGCCACCACCACCACGAACACCCCCTGCATCCGGCCGCGCATCTGGTCGGGGGCGTAGGTCTGCAGGATGGTCTGGCGGTACACCGCGCTGATCAGGTCCGCGGCACCGGCCACCGCCAGTAGCAGCACCGCCAGCCACAGCTGGTGGGCCACGCCCGCCGCGGCCACCGCCAGCCCCCAGGCCACCACCGCTCCGGTCAGGCTGACGCCCTGCCTGCGCACCCGGCCGATCCAGCCGCCGGAGAGCCCCGCCAGCACCGAGCCGATCGCGATCGCGGCGTACAGCGGGCCGACCTGGCCGTGCCAGCGGTCGGCGGCCACCTGCGGGTACAGCGCGCGGGGCATCGCGAACACCATCGCCACGATGTCCACCACGAACGACATCAGCAGCACCGGACGGGAGGAGATGAACGCCAACCCGTCCAGCACCGAGCGCAGCCCGGCACGCGGCGACTGGCCGTCCGGCGGGATCGGGGGCAGCCGGACGGCCGCGTACATGGCCAGCGTGAACAGCACGGCGTCGACGGTGTAGGCATAGCCGAAGCCGTGCTGCCGGGTGACCAGCGCGCCGGCGATCAGTGGCCCGATCACCGAGCCCACGTTGCCGGTGGTGAAGGTCAGGGTGTTGGCCGCCGGCACCAGTTCGGTGGGCACGATCCGCGGGATGATCGCACCGCGCGCTGACGAGGCGACGGCGAAGAAGCCGGACTGCACGGCCACCAGGGCCAGGATCAGCGCAACGCTGCCGACCCCGGCCAGTGTCTGGGCCAGCAGCCCGACCGTGCACGCCCAGGTGCCCAGTGAGCTCACCATCAGCAGCGTGCGCCGGTCGACCACATCGGCGATCGCCCCGCCGTACAGGCCGAAGACCACCAGCGGCAGCAGGCCGACCAGCCCCACCAGGCCGACCTGCAGCGAGGAGTGCGAGAGAGCGTAGACCTGCACCGGCACGGCGACCGCGGTGAGCATCGAGCCGATGAACGAGGTGCCCTGGCCGAGCACCTGGCGGCGGAACGGGGCGATCCGCAGCGGCGTGGTGTCGATGGCATGGTGGCGCAGCCAGCCGGTCGCCGCCTCCGGCTGGGTCTCGGGGACCGCGCCGGCGACCGCCTCGGCAGGCTCGGGAGCCTGCGAGGTCACGGGCCGAGCCGCTCGATCACCCAACGGTCAGAGGCCGGGTCCGGCTGCCGGTAGCGCAACCGGTCGTGCAGCCGGAACTCCCGGCCCTGCCAGAACTCGACCTCGGTGACCGCGATCCGGTAGCCGCCCCAGTGCGGCGGCGGAGCGATCTCCCCGTCGCCGAACCGCTCGGTGACCTCGGCCAGCCGCCGCTCCAACTCGTCCCGGCCACTGATCGGCTCGGACTGCGGTGAGGCCCAGGCTGCCAGCTGTGCCCCGCGCGGCCGGCCGGCGAAGTAGCGAACGGTCTCGTCCCGTCCGACCTTGGTGACCGGACCGCGCAACCGGATCTGGCGCTCCATCGGCAGCCAGGAGAACAGCGCCGCGGCCACCGGGTTGTCGGCCAACTGCCGCCCCTTGGCCGAGGAGTAGTTGGTGTAGAAGACCACGCCGGCGGCGTCGAAGCCACGGGCCAGCACGGTCCGCAGGTCGGGTCGGCCATCGGCGTCGGCGGTGGCGACCTGCATGGCGTTGGGCTCGCCGATCCGCCCGTCCGACATCGCCTGGCCGAACCAGACCCGCAGTTGCTCCAGCCAGGTCGGCGCCAGCGCGTCCTCGCTCAGCTCGCCGGAGAGGTAGGAGCGGCGGGCGCCGGCCAGCCTCTCCAGCGGATCTCCGGAGGCGGAATCGGCTGGATCGGCTGGGTCGGTCACCGTGCCATTGTTCCAGCCCGGCAGGGGTTCCGGCGTGGCCGGGCGGCGGGCCGGTGACCAAGGTGACTCCTGGGTGGCTCCCCCGAGGCCGGGGCATGGGTCACAATGGGAGTGGTCGCCGGCGCCCCGCGGCGCGGCCACCGGACCGGGAACCGTCCGCCGATCGCACCAGGTGGACGGCGAGCCGACGAGCGATCGGAGCCAGTTGGATGCCAGACGATTTCAGCCCCGGACTTGCAGGGGTCATCGCGTTCGAAACCGAGATCGCCGAGCCGGACAAGGACGGCGGAGCGCTGCGATACCGCGGGGTCGACATCGAGGAACTGGTGGGCCACGTCACGTTCGGCAACGTCTGGGCGCTGCTGGTGGACGGCAAGTTCGGTCCCGGCCTGCCGCCGGCCGAGCCGTTCCCGATCCCGGTGCACACCGGTGACGTCCGGGTCGACATGCAGGCCGCACTGGCGATGCTCTCACCGATCTGGGGCTACCGGCCGCTGCTGGACATCTCCGACGACGAGGCCCGCGAGCAGGCAGCCCGCGCTTCGGTGATGGCGCTGTCCTACGTCGCCCAGTCCGCCCGCGGCATCGGCCTGCCGGCGGTTCCGCAGTCGCGCATCGACAAGTCCCGCACCATCGTCGAGCGGTTCATGGTGCGCTGGCGGGGGGAGCCTGACCCGCGGCACGTCGACGCGGTGGACGCCTACTTCGTCTCGGCCGCCGAGCACGGCATGAACGCCTCCACCTTCACCGCCCGGGTGATCGCCTCCACCGGCGCGGACGTGGCCGCGGCGCTGTCCGGCGCCATCGGCGCGATGTCCGGCCCGCTGCACGGCGGCGCGCCGGCCCGGGTGCTGCCGATGCTGGAGGAGGTCGAGCGCACCGGCGACGCCCGCAAGGTGGTCAGCACCATCCTCGACCGCAAGGACCGCCTGATGGGCTTCGGGCACCGGGTCTACCGGGCCGAGGACCCGCGCGCCCGGGTGCTGCGGCGTACCTGCAAGGAACTCAACGCGCCGCGCTACCAGGCCGCCGAGGCGCTGGAGCAGGCGGCGCTGACCGAACTGCGCGAGCGCCGGCCGGACCACCCGATCGAGACCAACGTCGAGTTCTGGGCGGCGGTGATCCTGGACTTCGCCGAGGTGCCGCCGCACATGATGCCGGCCCTGTTCAGCTGCGCTCGGACCGCCGGCTGGGCCGCCCACGTCATGGAGCAGAAGAAAACCGGCCGGCTGGTCCGCCCGTCCGCCCGCTACATCGGCCCGGCACCGCGCAGCCCGAAGGACGTCGAGGGCTGGGACAACATCTCCCACACCTGATCCCCCGCCCGAATCCCGCCGCAAGCGGATACCTCGACGAGCCGATCACCGTCGGGGGTTCTATAGTCGCGGCAATCATGGGCAGACAGGCATCCACCGGCTGGCGCAACTGGTCCAACACCTATGCGGTGACGCCGGCCCGGATCGAGCACCCCGCGACCCCGGACGAGGTGGTCGCCGCGGTGTGCCGGGCTGCCGACGAGGAGCTGTCCGTCAAGCCGGTCGGCTCCGGGCACAGCTTCACCGACATCGCCGTCACCCGGGGCGTGATGCTTGACCTGGGCAAGCTGGCCGGGATCAGCTACGCCGACCGGCACACCGGGCTGGTCACGGTGGGTGCCGGCACGGTGCTGGCCGAACTCAACGTGGCGCTCTGGCAGCTCGGCCTGTCACTGCCGGGCCTGGGTGACATCGACGCCCAGACCGTCGCCGGTGCGATCGCCACCGGCACCCACGGCAGCGGCCGGCGGATCAGCGGCCTGGCCGGTCAGGTTCGCGGCCTGCAACTGGTCACCGCCGACGGCAAGCTGCTGGACTGCTCCGCCGAGCACCATCCGGAGCTGTTCTCCGCTGCCCGGATCGGCCTCGGCGCGCTCGGCATCATCACCGCGGTGACCCTGCAGTGCGAACCGGCCTTCGTGCTGCGAGCGGTGCAGCAGCCCGGCGACTACGACGACCTGTTCGAGGTACTGGAGAACCTGGAACGGCACGACTACTTCGAGTTCTACTGGTTTCCGCACACCCGGCGGGTGCTGACGAAGGTGCAGAGCCGGCTGCCCGGTGACACCCCGCTGGAGCCGCTGGGCCGGCTGCGCGGCTGGCGGGACGACCAGTTGCTGGGCACCACCGTCTTCGGCGCGCTCAACCGGCTCAGCTCGTCACGTCCGGGTCTGACCGGCCGGGCCAACCGGATCGCCGCGCGCACCTTCACCGAACGGCAGTACACCGACCGCGCCTACCGGGTCTTCTACTCCGAACGCCGGGTGGTCTACCGCGCGATGGAGTACGCGGTGCCGCTGACCGATCTGCCGCACGTGCTGGACGAGATCGACAGCTGGCTGGAGCACAGCGGCGAGCAGGTCAGCTTTCCGGTGCAGGTCCGGCTGTCGGCGGGCGACAACATCCCGCTGTCCCCGTCGTTCGGCCGGGAGAGCTGCCACATCGCGGTACGCCAGTACCACCTGCGCCCGCACGAGACCTACTTCTCCGCGGTCGAGGCGATCGCCCGCGAGGTCGGCGGCCGGCCACACTGGGGCAAGCTGCACTACCGCACCGCCGAGGACCTGGCGCCGGCCTACCCGCTGTTCTCGGAGTTCCTGGAGGTTCGGGACCGCTACGATCCGGACCGCCGGTTCGGCAACGACTACCTGCGCCGGGTGCTGGGCAGCTGATCGCGCACCACTGACCGTTGACGTGCCCGGTGGCCTGACCGCCAGGTGGGCGACGGGACTTTCGACTGCCTGGGCAGGGTAGTTGGTCTGCGGCACGACCGCCCGGGCGGTGGTTGCATCAGGGTTGGGACGGGTGTCGTCTCGGGTCGCGAGAAACGAGCAGGACCATGACCGAACCGCGGGCCGCAGGTACCAAGCCTCCCGGTGGGACCGGGCTACTGGGGCGCGGCATCCCGCTCGGCCGGTGGGGCTCGGTGCCCATCAGCGCGCACTGGTCGGTGCTGTTCGCCTGGGCGCTGTTCGCCGACGCGCTTGCGGTGTCGATACTTCCCGCCGCACAGCCCGGCCGGCCGGCCGCACTGTACTGGCTGGCCGGAACCGGCACGGCGCTGGCGTTCTTCGCTTTCCTGCTGGCCCATGAGTTGGCGCACACGGTGGTCGCGCGGCACTACGGCGTGGGCGTCCGCAGCGTCACCCTGTGGCTGCTCGGCGGGGTCTCCGACCTGGCGAACGAGCCGCCGACGGCCCGGGTGGACGCGCTGATCGCGGCGGCCGGCCCGGCGGCGAGCCTGCTGCTCGGGACGGTCAGCTGGACGATCGCGGCCTGGCTGAGTCCGGGGCTGCTCGCCGCCTCGCTTGCCTGGCTGGGTGCGGTGAGCGTCCTGCTCGCGGTGTTCAACCTGCTGCCCGGCGCGCCGCTGGACGGCGGCCGGCTGCTGCGGGCGCTGCTGTGGGGGCACTACCACGACCGGGCGCGGGCGGCGGCCGTCGCGGCCCGCACCGGACGCGGGCTGGGTTTCGCGCTGGGATTCCTCGGCGTGCTGGAGTTGCTGACCGGCTCCGTGGCCGGGCTGTGGCTGGTGCTGCTCGGCTGGTTCATCGCCGGCGCGGCGTCGGCCGAGCAGGCCGCCGCCAGCAGCGAGGTCCTGCGCGGCATGCACGCGGCCGATGCCATGACGCCGGTTCTGCTGGCCGCGCCGGAGTGGTGGACGGTCGAGCAGTTCCTCGCCCAGCTGCCGGTCAGGGCCACCGGGCAGGCGGTATACCCGCTGGTGGACCTCCCCGGGCAGGTCACCGGTGCGCTGACCCTGCGTGAGCTGGCCAACGTCCCGCCCGGCCAGCGCGCCGACCGGCGGTTGCGCGAGGTGCCGGCCGGGCGTCCGACGCCGCTGGTGGTGACCCCGGACGCCGACCTGGCCGAGATCGCCCGTGCGCTGCCGCTGCACGGCGGGCTGGCGATCGTTGCCGAGATGGGCCATCCGGTCGGGTCGATCACCCAGCTCGAGGTGGCCCGGGCGGCCGACCTGGCGGGGCTGCGGTGGCGGGCGCCTGCACCGGCGGGACGCGGCTGAGCCGCGCTTGTCAGCCAGTACTCCCGCTATCGAACTGTCGGATCAGGTCAGGCCGTCGGAGGGGTGGCCAGACCTGACCCGAACCGGTGGGACCAGCGTCGTGAGCCAGGATCAGTTGGCCGGGTCGCGCGGGCAGTTCTGGTAGACCGCCAGCAGCCACTTGCGGTTGCGCTTGACCAGGATCCAGGACGCCCGGATGGCCGAGGAGGCCGGCAGCTCGGTCTCGCCGGCCGGGATCACGCCGCCCTGGGTGATCAGCGCGACCGCCCGGGCGTGCAGCGGCTTGATCTCGACGGGGGTGCCGGTGACCCGGGTGCCCTTGTACGGCCCGGCGAAGGCCGCCGCCATGAACGCACGGATGTCGTCGCGGCCCTTCTTGTACAGGCCCGGCAGCATCATGGTGCCGTCATCGGTGAACAGCTCGGCGAAGGCGTCGGCGTCGTGGGCCGCCCAGGCCGCCACCATCCGGGCGGGTACCGCGGCGATCGCCTGCTGGTCGGCGGCGGTGGGAATCGCACTGGCCGGAGGTGCCGTGGTCGCAGTCATGAAGCATTCTCACTTTCGGTCGGTCAGAGGGAGGAACGCACACAGCGCGCCGGTGGGCTCGGGCCTGCCGGCTGCTCCCTTCGACCGTGGCATCAGTCGGCGGCCGGTGCACCTTCGGCGTTGCGGGCTGGCCGGCTCAGCACCTGCGCGTCGCTGAAAGCGGACAGCCCGCTGCCGGCTCCGAGGCCCGCAGGCGGCAGGTCCGGACGCGGGGCGCCGGCATGGTCGTTGACGCTCACCAGGCCCGCATCCAGCCGGGCCGCCACCGCCGCGGCGCGGTCCTCGTCCGGCGACCACACCGAGGCCGAAAGCCGGTAGCCGGTGCCGTTGGCCCGCCGCACCGCCTCGTCCAGGTCGCGGTAGCCGATCACCGGCAGCACCGGCCCGAACTGCTCCTCGTCCACCACCCGCATGCCGTCCGACACCCCGGCCAGGATGGTCGGCGCGTAGAAATAGCCCGGCCGGCGCAGCGCTGTGCCACCGGCCGCGGCGATCCCGCCGCGGGCCAGGGCGTCACCCACCAGGTCGGAGATCCGGTCGAGCTGGCGGCGGGTGCCGACCGGGCCGAGCTGGCTGGTCCGCTGGCTGCCGTTGCCGACCCGGACCGTGCGGGCCCGGTCGGCCAGCGCATCGACCATCGCCCGGTAACCCGAGGCGGCCACGTACAACCGCTTGACGGCCCGGCAGCGCTGCCCGCTGTTGGCGAACGCCGCCCAGAACAGTGCGTCGGCGATCGCCTCCGGGTCGGCGTCGTCCAGCACGATCGCCGCGTCGTTGCCGCCGAGCTCCAGCCGCGCCCGCTTCAGCGCCGCGCCGGCGGCCGAGGCCACCCAGCGGCCGGTGGCCGTGGAGCCGGTGAAGCTGATCGCGCACGGAGTCCGGTGGGTCACCAGGTGGGCACCGAGCGGTTCCGGTCCGCTGACCACGTTGAGCACCCCGGACGGCAGCACCTCGCCGAGCAGCCGGCCGAGCTCCAGGGTGGCCAGCGGGGTGTACGGCGAGGGCTTGAGCACCATGGTGTTTCCGGCCCGCAACGCGGGTGCGATCTTGGCCAGCGCCAGCCCGACCGGGTAGTTCCTGGCCGGGATCGCCACCACCACACCGAGTGGCCGGTGCAGCACCTCGGCGATCGTGTGCCGGCCCCGCACCACCTCCCGGGGGATGTCCAGTCCGGCGTAGTAGCGCAGCCAGCGGCCGGCGGCCCGCACTTCGGCGACCGCCTCCGCGCGGGTCTTGCCCTGCTCGGCGGTGACCAGCCGGGCCAGCTCCGTCACCGATCCCAGCACCGTGCCGGCCGCCTCGCGCAGCACCGCCCGCCGGACGTCGTCGGCGCGGCTCCAGATCGGAAAGGCCTTGGCGGCCGCGGCCATCGCCCGGTCCAGCTGCTCGGGTGTGCACACCGGCACCCGGGCGATCACCCGGGCGGTGGCCGGATTGATCACCCCGAAATCGGCGTCCGCGCCGACCGGGATCCCGTCGATGGTCATGGCGTAATCGGCCATCGGGGTCCTCTCGGCGTGCCCCTGCCACCCGCTGCCGGAGGCCGAGGGGTCGGCAGCGATCATGGTTCGGCCCGCTCGGACGGCGCAGCTTCCCCCGTGCGCAGTTCTGCTCGGCCCGGGCGGGGAGGGAGAATGGCCCGGTGAGCCCCGAACCGTTTCCGGTGATCCCCGCCGACCTGTTGCCCGTCGACGGCAGGTTCGGCTCCGGACCGTCCAAGGTGCCGGCCGACCTGCTGCGCCGCTTCGGCGAGCGGGGCGGCCGGGTGCTGGGCACCTCGCACCGCCAGCCACCGGTGAAGTCGCTGGTCAACCGGATCCGGGTGGGCCTGAGCCTGCTGTTCCGGTTGCCGTCCGGTTACCAGGTGGTGCTGGGCAACGGCGGCTCGACCACCTTCTGGGACGCCGCCGCCTTCGGCCTGATCCGCGAGCGCAGCCAGCACGTCAGCATCGGCGAGTTCTCGGCCAAGTTCGCCGCCGTCACCCGCGGCGCCCCGTTCCTCGGCGAGCCGAGCGTGCGGTCCGGCGAGCCGGGCACCGCGGCCTATCCGGAGTACGAGCCGGGAATCGACGTCTATGCCTGGCCGCAGAACGAGACCTCGACCGGCGTGATGCTCGACGTTCGGCGGGTGGCCGGCACCGAGGCGCTGCACCTGGTGGACGCCACCTCGGCGGCGGCGGGCCTGCCGGTCGACATCGGGCAGAGTGACGTGTACTACTTCGCGCCGCAGAAGGGCTTCGCCGGCGAGGGCGGCCTGTGGATCGCCTTCTTCTCCCCCGCCGCGCTGGACCGGGTCGCCGAGCTGCGCGGCTCCGGCCGCTGGATCCCGCCGTCGCTGGACCTGGCCACCGCCGTGGACAACAGCGCCAAGGACCAGACCTACAACACCCCGGCGATCGCCACGCTGTGGCTGCTGGCCCATCAGATCGAGGACCTGCTGCACCGCGGCGGCCTGCCCTACAGCACCGGACGCAGCGCCGAATCGGCCAGCCGGCTGTACTCCTGGGCCACGTCGTCGGACTTCGCGCAACCGTTCGTCGCCGACCCGGCCGTGCGCAGCTCGGTGGTGGGCACCATCGACTTCGCGGCCGACGTGCCGGCCGACCGGCTGGCCCGGGCGCTGCGTGCCAACGGCATCGTCGACACCGAGTCCTACCGCGGCCTGGCCCGCAACCAGTTGCGGATCGGGATGTATCCGGCGGTGGACCCGGACGACATCTCGGCGCTGACCGCCTGCATCGACTGGCTGGTGCCCCGGCTGGCCTGACGGCCCCGGGTGCACATCTGTCCGGCCGTCGCACGGCGTGGACAGTCCCGATCTGGCGCCGGTGACCGTATCGTCGCGGCATGCGAGAGCTGCGTCTGGTCGGTCCCGGAGAGGACGGTGCGTCCCTGGTGGTCGAATCGATCGACGCGGGCACCCTGGAGGGCGAGCGGTTCACCCTGGCGCTGGACGAGCGGCTGCGCACCCTGACCACGGAACCGGCCGAGCAGCAGCAGCCGGACCCCGCACCGGCCGAGAGCGGCGCTCCCAAGGGCCCGACCCCGACCCCGCGCGAGATCCAGGTCCGGGTCCGGGCCGGTGAGAGCGCCGAGGCGCTGGCCGCCGACGCCGGCATCGCGGTGGAGCGGGTGATGCGCTTCGCCCTGCCGGTGCTGCAGGAACGGCTCCGGGTCACCGACGAGGCCCGCCGGGCTCGGGCCAGGCGGGGCGGTGACGGCCTGCTGGTTCCGTTCGGCGAGCTGGTCGACGGCCGGCTGGCCCGGCACGGCGTCGACCCGTCGGCGACGCGCTGGGACGCCTTCCGGCGCGAGGACGGCGGCTGGACGGTCACCTCCCGGTTCCGTTCCTACGAGCGCGACGTGCAGGCCAAGTTCTCCTTCGCACTGGTCAACCGGACCGTCTCGGCGCTGGACGACATCGCCGCCGACCTGCTGTCCGACCGTCCGGTGGCGGCGCTGCTGCCGCCCGCCCCGCCGGTGGCCGAGCCGGAGCCCGCCGCCGAGCCCTCCGACGGCTGGGCCCCGGACTGGCCGGACGGCGCGCCGCCGCGGCTGACCGCGGTGCCCAACCCGGGCCGGCCCGAGCCGGTTCGTGCCCAGGAGGCCAGCCCTGCCGTCCGGCCGCCGTCGCGCCGGCAGAAGGCGCACACCCGGCCGGTGGCGATCGACAGCGACGACGAGCTGTTCGACCAGGACGCCTACGCCCAGCAGCCCTGGCACGAGCCTCCGTTGCCGTTCGAGGTGGGAGCCGGTAGCCGGGTCGGCGGCCCGCGTCACCGCGCGCCCCGCAGCGGCGAGGGGCGCGGCACCGAGCCGGTGCGGCTGGCCCGCGCCGGCACCGATTCCCGCATCGCGGAACCGCTGTCGCCGGACAGCGCCGAACCTGGCGTGGCACCGGCTGTGGGCGATCTCTTCACCGCTCATGCCGCCGCGCCGGCCGGCTTCGACCAGCCGCCGGGCTTCGAGCCGGCCGCCCCGGAGCAGCCCGCGGGATCGCCGGCCGACCTGCCGGCAGAGCCGGCCGATGCAGCTGGGACCGATCCCGCGGTGCCGTCGGGACGGCGCGGCCGGCGCACCGGTGACAAGCCGCGGATGCCGTCCTGGGACGACATCCTGCTGGGCGTGCGGCACAAGACCGACTGAGTCCACCTGCTGTACCGATCGCCCGGTTCCCCGGGACGGCCGAAAACAATTGGTCCGTTGTCGGTATGCCGTCGTAGGGTGAATCACCGTGGCAGCCGGGGCGGACGACGCATCAGCGCCCGGTTCCCATGCCGGGGCGCCCGCCTCCGTGCGCGACCTGCTCCGGCTGTGGCCCTGGCTTCGCCCGTACCGTGGCTACCTGGTCTTCATGCTGGTGGTCGCCACGCTGGCGATGGTCGTGCAGTCGGTCTTGCCGCTCATCACCGCCGCCCTGATCGACGGCCCGATCGCCCGGCATCAGACCTCGGGCATGTACCCGCTGATCGGCCTGGCGCTGCTGTTCGGGGTGCTCGAAGCGGTGCTGTTCGGCATTCGCCGGCGCGCCATGAACATCTCCGCACTGGCCATCGAGACCGACCTGCGACGGGACTTCTACCAGCACCTGCAACGCCTTCCGGTCAGCTTCCACGACCGGTGGCCGTCCGGCCAGTTGCTGTCCCGGGTGACCAGCGACCTGGGCATGCTGCGGCGCTTCGTCGGCTTCATGGCGGTCTTCCTGGTCGCCAACCTGGCCGTCGTGCTGGTGGTGCTGGGACTGCTGGTCCGGCTGCATCCGGTGCTGGGGCTGGGCGTGTGCGTGGCGATGGTGCCGCTGGCGGTGGCCACCCGGGTCTACGAACGTCGTTACAACATCGAGGCGCGGCGGGCCCAGGACCTCACCGGTGACCTGGCCACCGGCGTCGAGGAGTCGGTGCTCGGCATCCGGGTGATCAAGTCCTTCGGCCGGCGGGGCGAGTTGCTGCGCACCTTCACCGGTGACGCCCGCCGGTTGCGCGAGGCCGAGCTCGCCAAGAACCGGACCCTGGCCACCCTCTGGACGATCATCGGCAGCTACCCGCAGCTGGTGCTCGCCGCGGTGACCTGCTTCGGCGTGCTGGCGGTCGCACACGGCTCGCTGAGCAAGGGCGACCTGGTCGCGTTCATCACCCTGCAGCTGCGGCTGAACTGGCCGCTCATGGCGATGGGTTGGCTGATCGCCGGCACCGAGGAGGCGGTGGCCGCCACCGCCCGGCTGTTCGAGGTGTTCGACACCACCAGTGACATCACCGACCCGGCAGAGCCGGCGCGGTTGGGCACCCCGGCCGACCGGCCGGCCCGGCTGCAGTTCGACGACGTCTGCTTCCGGTTCCCGGGTGCGGGCAGCGACACCTTGCACGGCGTGCGGCTCGACATCGCTCCGGGCGAGACGATGGCCCTGGTCGGCCCGACCGGCTCGGGCAAGACGGTGCTCACCTCGCTGGTCTCCCGGCTGCACGACGTCACCGCCGGCGCCGTCCGGATCGACGGCGTGCCGGTGGACCAGCTCGACCTGGTGGATCTGCGCCGGATCGTCAGCACCGCCTTCGAAGAGGCCACACTGTTCTCGGCCAGCGTCCGGGAGAACCTGAGCCTGGGCCGGCCGGAGGCCTCCGAGGACGAGATCGCCGAGGCGATCGAGATCGCACAGGCCGGCTTCGTCCACGAGCTGCCCTACGGCCTGGACACCCGGGTCGGCGAGCAGGGGCTGTCGTTGTCCGGCGGCCAGCGGCAACGGCTGGCGCTGGCCCGGGCGGTGCTGGGCCGGCCCCGGGTGCTGGTGCTGGACGACCCGCTGTCGGCACTGGACGTGCACACCGAGGCGCAGGTGGAGAAGGCGCTGCGCCGGGTGCTCGGGGCGACCACCGCCCTGGTGGTGGCGCACCGGGCCTCCACCGTGCTGCTGGCCGACCGGGTGGCGCTGCTGGCCGACGGGCGGATCGCGGCGGTCGGCACCCACAGCGAGCTGATGGCGACCCACGCCGGCTACCGCGACCTGCTGTCCCAGGACGCGGCGCCGGGTGCCGATCGCGGTCTTTCCTCTGATCTTGGAGCACGGGTATGAGTACCGAGGTGTCCGGCCTGACCGGCGGCGCCGAGCAACCTGCCGAGCAGCCGCCGGCCCTGCCGGTGGTGCAGTGGCGCGGCCGCTACGACCACAAGGACGCCGAGGCGGAGCACGCCGCCCAGGTACCGATGGGCCGCCCGCACCTGCACGGCGACGCTCGCCGGTTGCTGCTGGACCTGATCCGTCCCTACCGCCGCCAGGTGCTGCTGCTGCTCGCGGTGGTGATCGGCCAGGTCGTCACCACGATGGCCGCACCGTTGCTGATCGGCATGGCGATCGACCACGGCCTGCCGGACGCGATCGACGGCAACTACCGGACCCTGCTGCAGCTGACGGGTGCGCTGGCCGCGGCGGCCGCGGCGGCGGGTGTGTTGCAACTGATCTTCCTGCGCCGCACCGGCGAGGTCGGCCAGGCGGTGCTGTTCGACCTGCGCCGCCGGATCTTCGACCACACCCAGCGGTTGAGCGTGTCCTGGCACGAGCGGTTCACCTCCGGCAAGGTGATCAGCCGGCTGACCTCCGACGTCGACACCCTGCGGGAACTGCTGGACGCCAGCCTCGACGGCCTGCTGCTGGCGATGCTGAACATCGTGGTGATCACGGTGCTGATGCTGGTGCTCGACCCGTGGCTGGCGCTGCTCGCGCTGGTCGCGATGATCCCGCTGCTGCTGCTGTTCCGGTGGTTCTCGGCCCGCTCCACGGTGGCGTTCCGGCGCACCCGGGAAAGCGTGGCGCTGCTGATCGTGCAGTTCGTAGAGACCTTCAACGGCATCCGGGCGGTGCAGGCGTTCCGGCGCGAGCCCCGCAACGACGCGATCTTCGAGGGCCTGAACAACGAGTACCGGGACGCCAACCGCAAGGTGTTCGACCTGCACGCGATCTTCATTCCGGGCGTCACCCTGATCGGCAACGTGGCGACCGTGACGGTGCTCTTCGTGGGTGGTTACCGGGTGGCCGAGGGTGGCCTGGCGCTCGGCGTGCTGACCGCGTTCCTGCTGTACCTGCGGGAGTTCTACGGCCCGATGGAAGACGTCGCGGTGTTCTACAACTCGCTGCAGTCGGCGACCGCGGCGCTGGAGAAGATCGCCCTGGTGATGGCCGAGCAGCCGGCGGTGCCGGAGCCGGCCGACCCGGTGGCGCTGCGCCGGCCGACCGCCGGCGAGATCCGCTTCGAGTCGGTGGAGTTCAGCTACGACCCGGCGGCTGAGCGCCCGCGCACGGTGCTGCACGAGCTCGACCTGTGCATCGACAGCGGCCAGACGGTGGCCCTGGTCGGGGCGACCGGCGCTGGCAAGACCACCATCGCCAAGCTGATCAGCCGGTTCTACGACCCCACCCAGGGCCGGGTCCGCCTGGACGGCGTGCCACTGGACCGGCTGACCGACGCCGACCTGCGGCACGCGGTGGTGATGATCACCCAGGACGGCTTTCTGTTCTCCGGTTCGGTCGCCGACAACATCGCCTTCGGCCGGCCCGGCGCGTCCCGGGACGAGATCGAACAGGCCGCCCGGGCGGTAGGGGCGGAGGAGTTCATCCGGCGGCTGCCCGACGGCTACGACACCGACGTCCGCAAGCGCGGTGGCCGGTTGTCGGCGGGGCAGCGGCAGCTGATCGCGTTCGCCCGGGCGTTCCTGGCCGACCCGGCGGTGCTGATCCTGGACGAGGCCACCTCCAGCCTCGACATCCCGACCGAGCGGGCGGTGCAACGGGCGCTGCGCACGGTGCTGCACGGGCGGACCGCGCTGATCATCGCGCACCGGCTGTCCACCGTGGAGATTGCCGACCGGGTGCTGGTGCTCGACGCCGGCCGGGTGGTCGAGGACGGCACCCCGACGGAGCTGATCGCCACCTCCGGCGGCCGGTACGCCGCGCTGCACACCGCCTGGCGGGACTCGCTGGTCTGACCGGAGGGTTCTTCCCTGCTGGCCCGCACCGCACACGGCTACTCGCCGACCTGGGCACCCTGCCGACCTGCACCTACCGGAGCGCGTCCCACTACGTTCGGGCCATGACCCTGATCGACCGGATCACCAGCGGTTCGGGTGGCTTCCTCACCTTCGCGCTGACGCCGCCGCGCTCGAGCACGACGGGCGAGCGAGCCCGAGAGATCGCCGAGGCCACCCTCGATCGCCTGCGACCGCTCGACCTGGACGGCCTGGTGCTCTACGACATCGCCGACGAGGCGTCCCGAAATCCTGCCCAACGCCCGTTCCCGTTCATGCCGACCCTCGACCCCGCGACCTACCTCTCCGACCACCTGACGGGTTGGCAAGGCCCGGTCGTGGTCTACCGCGCGGTCACCAAGTACCCGCGGCCGGAGCTACGGAGCTGGATCGAACAACAGGACCCGACCCGGGTGCTGCCGGTGCTCGTCGGAGCGGCCAGCCGGCGGGCCCAGCCGGCGACGTCGCTGGCCGAGGCGCAGGCGCTGTGCCGCGAGGCCAACCCACACCTGCTCGCGGGTGGCGTCGCGATACCCGAGCGGCACCGTCGGCGCGACGACGAGCACCTGCGACTGCTGGCGAAACAGGATTCCGGCTGCCGGTTCTTCGTGACCCAGGTCGTCTACGACGTCAACGCGGCGAAGAACCTCGTCTCGGACTACCACTACGCGTGCGCCGCCCGAGGAACGATCGCCGCACCCATCGCCTTCACGTTCACGGTGTGCGGATCGATGCGGACGCTGGAGTTCCTGCGCTGGCTGGGGGTCGACGTCCCGCGCTGGATCGAGAACGACCTCAGGCACGCCACGGACACCCTGGAGGCGTCCTATCGGCTGGCGGTTGCCACGGCCACAGACCTCATCGACTACTGCCGCAACCTGGGCGTTCCGTTCGGGATCAACGTCGAAAGCGTGTCCATCCGGCGGGTCGAGATCGAGATGGCGGTACGCCTGGCGGCCCACCTCGGGACCACGCTTCGCCGGTAGCGGTCCCATCCATCGTCGAGCTTTCAGCTCCGGATGAACGTCGCACGGCCGGACCCACCGGTTTCGTATCCGTTTCGAACGCCAGGGCGATCAGAACGGCTACGAAACCGGGCAGGCGCGGCGCGGACAACCATCCGCGCCGCGCCTCACCCGGGTGCGCTAGGCGGCGGCGTGCTCGGTGACCGCCCCGCCGACCGGCTCCAGCGCCAGCTCCAGCACCTCGCGCACGTCGCTGACCGGGTGGATGGTCAGCGCGTCGCGCACCTCGGCCGGCACGTCGTCCAGGTCGGGTTCGTTGCGGCTCGGGATCAGCACCGTCGAGATGCCGGCCCGGTGGGCGGCCAGCAGCTTCTGCTTCACACCGCCGATCGGCAGCACCCGCCCGGTCAGCGACACCTCGCCGGTCATCGCCACGTCCGAGCGGACCAGCCGGCCGGACAGCAACGAGGCGAGCGCCGTGGTCAGGGTGACGCCGGCACTCGGGCCGTCCTTGGGTACCGCACCGGCCGGGAAGTGGATGTGCACCCCGCGGTCGGCCAGCTGCGACACCGGCAGCTGCAGCGCGGCCCCGTGCGAGCGCAGGTAGGACAGCGCGATCTGCGCCGACTCCTTCATCACCTCGCCCAGCTGACCGGTGAGCCGCAGCTCGGTGGAGCCGGTCTCGGCGTCGGCCAGCGACGCCTCGACGAACAGCACGTCACCGCCGGCGCCGGTCACCGCCAGGCCGGTGGCCACCCCCGGCACCGCGGTGCGTTCGGCCGTCTCCGGGGTGTGCCGGGGCCGGCCGAGGTAGTCGCGCAGGTCGTCCGGACCCACCGTCACGGTCTCGGCCAGCTCGACACCGGCCGACTCAGCACCGGCCGACTCGGCACCGGACGACTCGGCACCGGACGACTCGGCACCGGCCGGAGCATCGGCCAGCGCCGCCCGGGCGGTGATCTTGCGCAGCACCCGGGCGATCATCCGCTCCAGGTCCCGCACCCCCGCCTCGCGGCTGTACTCGGCAGCCAGCCGGCTCAGCGCGTCGTCGGTGAAGCCCACCTCGTCCGCCGTCAGCCCGGCCCGCTCCAGCTGCCGCGGCAGCAGGTGGTCCCGGGCGATGGTGACCTTCTCGTTCTCGGTGTAGCCGTCCAGCTGTACCAGCTCCATCCGGTCCAGCAGCGGCCCCGGGATCGAGTCCAGCACGTTGGCCGTCGCCAGGAACAGCACGTCGGACAGGTCCAGCTCGACCTCGAGGTAGTGGTCGCGGAAGGTGTGGTTCTGCGCCGGGTCCAGCACCTCGAGCAGCGCCGCGGTCGGGTCGCCCCGGTAGTCCGAGCCGACCTTGTCGATCTCGTCCAGCAGCACCACCGGGTTCATCGAGCCCGACTCCTTGATCGCCCGGACGATCCGGCCGGGCAGCGCACCGACGTAGGTGCGCCGGTGGCCGCGGATCTCGGCCTCGTCCCGCACCCCGCCGAGGGCCACCCGGACGAAGTTGCGGCCCATCGCGCGGGCCACCGACTCGCCCAGCGAGGTCTTGCCGACGCCGGGCGGGCCGACCAGGGCCAGCACCGCACCGCTGCGCCGGCCGCCGACCACGCCGAGGCCACGGTCGGCCCGCCGCCGGCGGACCGCCAGGTACTCCACGATCCGCTCCTTGACGTCGTCCAGCCCGGCGTGGTCGGCGTCCAGCACCGCGCGCGCGTCGCCGATCTGGTACGCGTCCTCGGTTCGGGTGTTCCAAGGCAGTTCCAGCACGGTGTCCAACCAGGTCCGGATCCAGCTGACCTCCGGCGACTGGTCGGAGGTGCGCTCCAGCTTGTCCACCTCGGCCAGCGCCGCGGTGCGCACCTTCTCCGGCAGCTCGGCGGCCTCCACCCGGGCCCGGTAGTCCTGCTCCTCGGAGGCGGCGGTGCCGTTCAGGTCGGCCAGTTCCTTGCGGACCGCGGCCAGCTGCTGGCGCAACAGGAACTCCCGCTGCTGCTTGTCCATGCCCTCCTGGACGTCCTTGCGGATGGTCTCGGCGACATCCAGTTCGGCCAGGTGGTCCCGGCTCCAGGTGAGCAGCGTGCGCAGCCGCTCGGCCACGTCCGCGGTCTCGAGCAGCCAGCTCTTCTGGGTGTTGGTCAGGTAACCGGCGTAGCCGGCGAGGTCGGCCAGCGCCGCCGGGTCGGTCATCGACTGCACGGTGTCGATGAACTGGAAGGCACCGCGCTGCTGCAGGATGGTGGTCGCGACGGCCTTGTAGTCCCGGGCCAGCTCGGCGAGCTCGCGCTGGTCGCCGGGCGGAGTGGCGAGCTCGCCGGCCTCCACCCACAGCGCCGCGCCCGGGCCGGTGGTGCCGGTGCCGATCTTGGCCCGCTGAATACCGCGCAGCACCGCGGCGTGCTCGCCGCCGCGCAGCCGGCCGATCTGCTCGATCACCCCGACGGTGCCGAAGCCGGAGTACTTGCCGTCCAACCGGGGCACCAGCAGCAGCCGGGCGCCGGTGCCGTCGGCAGCACCGGTGGCGGCCTGGGCGGCCTCCACGGCGGCCCGGGCCTCGGAATCGGACAGCGGAACCGGGACCACCATCCCGGGCAACACCACCACGTCGTCCAGCGGCAGCATCGGCAGGGTCAAACGTTCGTTCGTGTCGGCCATCGTCGAGTCCTCACGGCTGAGTCAAAGTTGAGTCACTAGCACTCAATCCCACCGGACGAGGATTTGTTTCCCAGTGCTGTTCGCTGTCAGCGAGCGGCCGTCGCCGCAGACCGGAACCCGGGTTGCCGGCGCTCCGCCGGCTCGACGAGGATCGTCGGATGCGTGCCGAACCGCGGGTGATCGTGCTCAACGGCGGTTCGAGTTCCGGCAAGTCGTCGCTGGCCCGGGCCCTGCAGCAGGTGCTGCCGGAACCGTGGTTACGACTCGGGGTGGACGACCTGATCGACGCGCTGCCGGCCCGGCTGACCGGATCGGACGGCCTCGATCTGGCCAGCGATGGCACGGTCGGGGTCGGACCGGCATTCACCACGATCGAGGAACACTGGATGGCCGGCATCGCCGCCATCGGCGCACATGGCGGCCGGGTTCTGGTGGAGGACAACTTCGTCAGCGGGCCGGCCGCTCAACAACGGTGGGCGACTGCGCTGCGCGGGATCGAGACCCGCTGGGTCGGCGTCCGGTGCGCCGCCGAGGTCGCCGCGGCCCGCGAGCGGGCCCGAGGCGACCGGGTGCCGGGCATGGCTGCCAAGCAGGCCGAGACGGTCCATCGCGGCATCGTCTACGACCTGGTCGTGGACACCAGCTCGACCCCGGCCGCCGAGTTGGCCGAGCACCTGCGCGAGGCACTCTCCAGCGCTCGCAGCTGATCGCACACTTCCCCCGACAGCCCGCCTCCTCATCAGCCGGATGTTCCTGGCGTATAAGGTAAAAGTCCGTCCTGTCGCTCATTTGCCCCAACGCCGGACGGTAGGCTGAAACCGAGCAGCCGGGGCAGCCAGCCGCTAAAGTCCGGCAGACAGTGCACGCTGACCCATCGCGGCCAGCGGGTTTCCCGCCTTGTGACGAGAGGGTCGGTTATGCGTATTCCTCGCAGGTTCCTGGCAACGGCGGCGGCGGTGCCGCTGCTTGCCTCGGTGATGGTGGTGCTGACGCCCGGCGTGGCCGAAGCCGTTACCTGCGGGCAGAGCTGGTCGAACAAGGACACCGGCTCGGGCTTTCCTGCCGGTCCGGGCGATGGCACGGTCACGCTGCACACCGGCATCTACGGCGACTGCCCGTCAGCCGGAACCGTTCGGGGCATCAGGCTCTTGTACGACTGCTACCGGGTCAACTCCTACGGCAACACCTGGACCCACGTTCACGTGGAAGCGACTCTGGGCAAGGGCTGGGTGTACGACGCCTACCTGAGCAACGGCGGCTCCGTCCACCCCTGCTCCTAGCCACAACGCACTCGCGTGCATTCGACTTTGGTCAGATGCGTTACCGCATAAGGGAAAAGTCCGTCTTGTCGACCCATTCGCCCGTCCCAGGTGCGGGTATCGGCGAAACCAAGCCGACACGGCATTCACACGCTAGAGTCCCGCAGACAGTGCGTGCTGAGCCCACAGCGGCCTGGAGACTCCCCACCTTTGACGAGAGGGTTCGTCCATGCGCGTTCCACGTAGGTTTCTCGCAACAGCGGCGGCTGTCCCGCTGCTGGCCTCGGTGATGGTGGTGCTGACGCCCGGCGTGGCCGAAGCCGTCACCTGCGGGCAGAGCTGGTCGGACAACGACAAGACCGGGTCGGGCTTTCCCGACGGTCCGGGCGATGGCGGGGTTTACATGCACACCGGCTACTACGGCGACTGCCCGTCGGTCGGAAAGGTCAGGGGTTACCGGCTCTGGTACCACTGCTACCGGACCAACTCCTACGGCAACACCTGGACCCACGTCCGGATGGACGGGTCGAACATCAATGGCTGGGTGTATGACCCCTACCTGAGCAACGGCGGCTCCACCGTTCCCTGCTGATCAGCCATGGGCTTGCAAGCTCCCCACCTTCGACGAAAGGGTCATCCATGCGCATTCCACGTAGGCTCCTGACCGGGGCGGCGGTCGTCCCGCTGCTGGCTTCGGCAATGGTGGTGCTGACGCCCGGCGTGGCCGAAGCCGTCACCTGCGGCCAGGGCTGGTCGGACAACGACAAGTCCGGCTCGGGCTTTCCCGACGGCCCGGGTGACGGCACGGTCACCATGCACACCGGCATGTACGGCGACTGCCCGTCGGCCGGCACCGTCCGGGGCATCAGGCTCTGGTACCACTGCTACCGGGTCAACTCCTACGGCCACACCTGGACCCACGTCCGAGTGGACGGCACCACCGCCAAGGGCTGGGTGTACGACGCCTACCTGAGCAACGGCGGCTCGAACGTCCCCTGCTGATCAGCTAGCAGGCATGGTGCGGCCCTGACCTACCGGACGCCACGGTAGGTCAGGGCCGCACAGTTCTGTTCAACGACCAGGCACCGCTGCATACCATTTGGTATGCAGCACAGCTAGACTGGCCTCCGTGAGCACCCAGATCGCCATCCGGCTCGGAGAGCAGGAACTCGCGGCGCTGGACCGCGAGGTGGCCGAGGGCCGGGCCGCCAGTCGCGCCGACGCGGTCCGGCGCGGCATCGCCCATCTCGAACGCGCCCAGCGCTATCGCGGCGAGGAGCGCACCCTGCTCGAACTGGCACGCACTGTCGACGTGGTCTACCCCGACTTCGAGGCGCTGTACGACCTGCCGCATCCGAAGCTCGACTGAATGCGATCGATCGCCCTGGTGCGCCTGGACAAGCCGCGGCCTGCGGTGATCCTGACCCGCCCGACGGTGCTCCCCCTGATCGGCTGGGTGACCGTCGCGCCGATCATCAGCACCATCCGGGGCCTGGTCAGCGAGGTGCCGGTCGGCCCGCGCAACGGCCTGGACCACGACAGCGTGGTCAGCTGCGACACCATCACCACCGTCCGCAGGGACGCGGTCGGCGCCAGCATCGGGCTGCTGTTCGACGACCAGGAGCCCGCGCTGGCCAGGGCGATCGGCGACGCGTTCCAGCTTTACCTGACCTGAATCAGGCCCGGACGTGACGGAAGGACCGGCGGGGTGGTGCCAGCGCCGGTCCTTCCGAGTTCGAGCGTTCGGCTACGGCTTGACCACCAGGGCGGACCCGCCGCCCAGCCGCACCGGCTCGGCCGCCGCGGTGAACCGGCCACCCGGCAGGAACTGGATGCCGGTGGCGTTGCCGATGTAGCTGTCACGCGGCATCACCGGCCCGGACAGCACGTTGAACTGCTCGCCGTACTGGCTGACCAACTGCTGCCCGACCGCGCTGCTGGCGAAGTCCGGCTCGGCGTCGGTCTTGGCGCCGTTGCGCTGACTGGCCCGCGGTGCGGCGATCGCGTCCGGCAGGCTCATGCCGAAGTCGATCTTGTTGACCAGGATCTGCAGCACCGTGGTGATGATGGTGGCACCACCGGGCGAACCGAGCGTGAAGTACGGTGCACCGTCCTTGAACACGATGGTCGGGTTCATGCTCGAGCGCGGCCGCTTGCCCGGCGCCGGCAGGTTCGGGTCATAGACCCCCGGTGCCGACGGGGCGAAGTCGAAGTCGGTCATCTCGTTGTTGAGCAGGAAACCGCGACCCGGCACCGTGATGCCGCTGCCGGCCAGCTGCTCGATGGTGTTGGTGTAGCTGACCACGTTGCCCCACTTGTCCGCGGTCACCAGGTGGTTGGTCTGGGTGCCCTCGTGCACCGGGTTCTGGGTGGCGGCCGGCGCCGAGCAGCCGGTGTAGGGCGGGAACGGCTTGCCGGGGGCAGCCGGCGAGGTCAGCGCGTGGTCGGTGATCAGGCAGCTGCGGGTGGCGGCGTAGGCCGGGTCCAGCAGGCCGGCCTGCGGTACCGGCTCGTAGTCGGAGTCACCGATGTAGGCGTTGCGGTCGGCGAAGGCCAGCCGGGACGACTCCAGGTACTGGAACAGCGCCTGGCTGCGCGGCTCGGCCGACAGGTTCCACCGGCTGAGCATGTTCAGCGCCTCACCGGTCGTCAGGCCACCGCTGGACGGCGGCGCCATGCCGTAGATGTCCAGGCCCCGGTAGTTGACGTGGGTCGGGTTGCGCAGCTTGGCGGTGTAGTTGGCCACGTCGCGGGCGGTCATGATGCCCGGCCGGACGGTGAGCGGGGTGCCGGGGTACACCGGCGGGTGCTGCACGGTGTCGGCGATCTCGCGGCCCAGCTGGCCGGTGTAGAGCCAGTCCGCGCCCTCGCTGCCCAGCTTCTGGTAGGTGCGCGCCAGGTCGGGGTTGCGGAACCGGTAGCCGACCGGCAACGGCTGGCCGTCGGAGGTGAGGAACAGCTCCCGGCTGGGGGTGAAGGCCTGCAGCGCGGCCAGCGCCTTCTGCTCCTGCTGCTGGAAGTCCGGCGTGACGGCGAAACCCTGCTTGGCGATCTCGATGGCCGGCTTGAGGTTGCTGCGCAGGCTCTTCTTCCCGTACAGCTGAACCGCCTTGGCCCACTGGGCGACCATGCCGGGCACGCCCACCGACAGCCCCGAGATGCGAGCGTCCTGGAAGGCGTACGGCTTGCCGGTGGCCGGGTCGATGAACAGGTTCGGGGTGCAGGCGGCCGGGCACATCTCGCGGCCGTCGATGGTGATGACCTGCTTGGTCTTGGCCAGGTAGATCACCATGAACCCACCGCCGCCGGGGCCGGCCACGAACGGCTCGGTGACGCCCAGGGCGGCCGCCGTCGCGACCGCGGCGTCGACGGCGTTGCCACCGGACTTGAGGACCTCGATGCCGGCCTTGCTGGCGTTGAACTCGGCCGAGGCGACCGCTCCGCCGCTGCCGGTGGCGGTCGGCGTCTTGGTGTACTTCGGATGGTCGGCGGGCTTGGCGGTCGCCGCCGAACCGGAGGCGAGCAGTGCCGAGGCGGCCAGCGCGGCGACCGCTACTGAGGCCGGCAGGAGACGAGCTTTCACGACGAACCCCCAGGAGTCGGTGAGGCCTTGGGAAGATCAGCCTTTCTAGCCGTACTCGGGTGCCCGGCGGGTGTCAACACAAGGCAGCCGCGCCGCTACAGGAACCCAACGGGCGGATCAGCCGGTCAGCCGGGCCAGCGCGACCGCGCCGGCGGTGGCGACGTTGAGCGAGTCCACCCCGGCCGCCATCGGAATCCGCACCCACTCGTCGGCGGCGGCCAGCGCGGCGTCGGACAACCCCGGCCCCTCGGCGCCGAGCAGCAGGGCCCAGCGGTCCGGCGCGGCCAGCTCGGCCAGCGCGGTGGCCGCTGGACGCGGGGTCATCGCCAGCAACCGCACCCCGGCCGCCCGCAGCAGGCCCAGCGAGGCGGGCCACGGCCCGGGCAGCACCGCGAACCCGACCCCGAAGACGTGCCCCATCGAGACCCGGACGCTGCGCCGGTACAGCGGATCGGCACAGCGCGGGTCCAGCAGTACCGCGTCGACGCCGAAGGCGGCGCAGTTGCGAAACACCGACCCGAGGTTCTCGAAGTCGTTGATCGACTCCAGCACCACGAACCGCCGTCCGGCGCCGACCAGCGAACTCGCGGCCACCGGCGCCGGACGGTCGGCCGAGGCCAGCACGCCGCGGGTCACCCGGAAGCCGACCACCTCCGACAGCGCCCACTTGTCCACCTCGTAGACCGGCACGTCCCGGCCGGCCAGCACCGGCGCCAGCGCTGCCAGCTTGGTCGGCACCCCCAGCACCGCCCGGACGGGGTAATCGGAGCGGGCCAGCCGCTCCACCGGGTTGACGCCCTCGGCGATGACCACCGAACGCGCCGGCTCCCGGTCGGCCTGCATCAGGTCGCGGAAGTCGTCCAGCCTCGGATCGGCCGGATCGGAGATCGTGATCGTCGCGCTCACCCCGAGAACGGGTGCGGCGGTCGCAGCCGGCTCCGCAACTGGTCCGGTCCGACCTGGCTGCGCCGGGACAGGTAGCCGGCCACCAGCAGGGTGGCGACCAGGCAGATCGTCCCGCCGCCGACCATGCCCCAGCGCGGGCCCAGCAACTCGGCGACCCAGCCGACGATCGGTGCCCCGATCGGCGTTCCGCCCATGAAGCACAGGATGTAGAGCCCCATCACCCGGCCACGCATGCTGGGGTCGACCCCGAGCTGCACCGTCGCGTTGGCCGACTGGGCCATGGTGATCATGGTGAAACCGGCCGGGATCAGCGCCACCGCCGTCAGGCCGTAGCTCGGCATCAGGCCGGCCACCACCTCGGCGACGCTGAACGCCAGCGCCGCGCCGATCAGGAACAGCCGGGTGGGCCGGCGGCGCCGGGTGGTGGCGCCCAGCGCTCCCAACGTGGCCCCGACCGCCAGCATCGTCGACAGCAGGCCATAGGCGTCGGCGCCGCGGTGGAACACCTGCTTGGCGACCAGCGCGATGCTGATCTGGTAGTTCATGCCGAAGGTGCCGATCAGGAACATCAGCGCCATCGGCAGCACCAGGTCCGCGCGGGTGCGCACGTAGCGGACCGCCGCCCGGTACTGGCCCGGCTCGCGCCGCACCGGGTCGCTGACCAGCAGCTCGGCCGGGCGCATCAGGAACAGCCCGGCCAGCACCGCCAGCGACGACGCCGCGTTGCCCAGGAACGCCCAGCTGGTACCGAAGGCGGTGATCACCAGGCCGGCGATCGCGGGCCCGGCAATCCGGGCCAGGTTGAAGGTGGTGGAGTTCAGCGCCACCGCGTTGGGCATGTCGGCCGGCCCGACCATCTCCACCACGAAGGCCTGCCGGATCGGGCTGTCCAGCGCCGAGAACACCCCGACGACCGCTGCCAGCACCAGCACCTGCCACAGCGCGATCAGGCCGGTGAGGTCGAGCACCCCGAGCACCAGCGCGGCGATCCCCATTCCGGACTGGGTGAACAGCATCAGCTTGCGCTTGTCGCCACGGTCGGCGAGGGCACCGCCGTACAGCGACAGCAACAGCGCCGGCGCGAACTGCAGCGCCGTGACGATGCCCAGCGCGGTGCCGGAGTTGGTCAGTTGCAGCACCAGCCAGTCCTGGGCGATCCACTGTGCCCAGGTGCCGGTCAGCGAGATCAGCTGGCCGAAGAAGTACAGCCGGTAGTTGCGCACCGCCAACGAGCGGAGCGGGCCGGGCCAGCCGCGGGCCGCCCTGCGCTGCCGGACGGGCACCGCCGGCGGCCGGCCGACCGGCGGCAGGCCGAGTTCGGCTGCGGGTTCGTCAGCGAGTGCCGGATCGTCGGCAGCGGTTCGGGGCGGGCGTAAGCCCGTCACTCCGAACCCAGCCTGTCGAGCACCTCGACCGCCGCGCTGAGCTTGCGCAGGTCCTCGGCGGAGAACTCGACCAGCCGCTTGGCCAGCCACTCGTCCCTGGCCCGGGTCTCCTCGGCCAGCAGGTGCCGCCCGGCATCGGTGATAGCGATGACGGACTGCCGGCGGTCGTCCGGGTGCGTGGTGCGCTCGATCCAGCCGGACTGCTCCAGGGCGGCCAGGATCTTGGTCATCGACGGCGGCTGGACCTGCTCGATCGCGGCGATCTCACCAGCACTGAGCGGGCCGGACTTCCACACGGTGGCCAGCGCCGAGAGCTGGGAGAGGGTGGCTGAGGTGTCCACCCGCTGCGACCGCAGCCGGCGGGCGGTACGCAGCAGTGACAGCCGCAGCGCCGAGGCGAGCTCGGCGTGGTCCGGCAGCGTGGTCACATCATTAGCCTAGCTAAGAGACGGAGCTACCGGCCACCGCCGAACGGCCCGCTGGATCGGGACGGGCGCCGTCCGGGCCGGGCGGTCAGCTGATGCCGAAGGCCGACTTCAACGGCTCGATCGCGAAATAGAGCGCGAAGAACGCCGCCACCGCCCACATCAGCGGGTGCACCACCTTCGCCTTGCCGACGGCCACCTGCAGCACCACGTAGCTGACGAAGCCGGCGCCCACCCCGTTGGTGATCGAGTAGGTGAAGGGCATCAACACGATGGTGAGGAAGGCCGGCACCGCCAGTTCGAGGGCGTTGAAGTCGATGTGGCGCACCTGGCGCATCATCAGCACGCCCACCACGACCAGCGCCGGGGCGGCCGCCTCGGACGGCACGAACTGCGCCAGCGGGGAGAGGAAGATCGTCACCAGGAACAGCAGCCCGGTGACCACCGACGCCAGGCCGGTGCGGGCGCCGTCACCGATGCCGGAGGCCGACTCGACGTAGGTGGTCGCCGAGGACGCCCCGGTGGCACCACCGGCCACCGCGGCCAGTCCGTCGATCAGCAGCACCTGCTGGATGTTGGGCAACTGGCCGTCGGAGTCGAGCAGCTCGGCCTCCTGCGCCAACCCGATGGTGGTGCCCATGACGTCGAAGAAGTCGCTCAGCACCAGCGAGAACACGATCACGATGCCGGACACGATGCCCACCGCGGAGAACCCGCCGCCGAGTGAGAAGTGCCCGATCAGCGAGAGGTCGGGGGCACCGAAGTGCTTGCCGTCGAAGGACGGCACGTTGAGCGCCCAGCCCTTCGGGTTGTCCAGCTCGCCCTTGGCGTTGACCTGTGGGCCGAGGTCGCCGATCGCCTCGATGATCACCGCGAGCACGGTGCAGACCGCGATGCCGATCAGGATCGCGCCGCGCACCTTGCGGGCCATCAGCACCGCGATCAGCAGCACGCCCACCACGAACACCAGGGTCGGCCAGCCGTCCAGGTGGCCACCGATGCCGATGTCGACCGGAGTACCGGCACCACGCCGGACGAAGCCGGCGTCCACCAGCCCGATCAGCGCGATGAACAGGCCGATGCCGACCGCGATGGCGCTCTTGAGCTGGGCCGGGATGGCACGGAACACCGCCACCCGGAATCCGGTCAGCACCAGCACGGTGATGAGCAACCCCTCGATGACCACCATGCCCATCGCGGCCGGCCAGGACATCCGGGTGGCCACCTGGAACGCGACGAAGGCGTTGAGGCCGAGGCCGGTGGCCAGCGCGAACGGGTAGCGGCCGATCACGCCCATCGCGATGGTCAGCACGCAGGCCACCAGCGCCGTCACCGCGGCCACCGCGGCCAGGTTCGGCGCTTGCCCGCCGCCCAGGAACTTGCCGTCGGCGTCCTTGACGGTGCCGATGATCAGCGGGTTCAGCACCACGATGTAGACCATCGTCACGAAGGTCACCAGGCCGCCGCGGACCTCCTGCGGCACCGTGGAGCCCCGTTCGGAGATGGCGAAGTAGCGGTCCAGCCCGGAGCGCGGGCGGGTGCTGCCCGGGGTGGTGGTGTCGGTGGCCATGCTGCTCCTGAGAGGTCGGGCGGTCCTGAGGTCGGCTCAGATGACGGCAGTCTGGCAGGGACCGCCGACGAAACGGTGGCGGTCCCGCGGCGTGGCGTAGCCTGCCCACTTGTGAGCGAGACTGGCAAGCCCCGATCACCGCTCGCCGGGCCGCCGGGCCCGACCGCCGAGCCGGACCGGCAGCTTCCGCCGGACACCGGAGTCCGGCCGTTGGCCGTGGACGCCCGACGGGTGGTGCTCACCGGCACCGCCCTGTTCGGCCTGACCTTCGTCGTCCTGCTGCCGTTCTGGACCTGGCTGGGTGAGCACCAGCACCGGGTCTGGCTGTGGACGGCGCTGGCCGGTGCGGTGCTCGGCCTGCTGGCGCTGCCACTGGTCCGCAAGCACACCGGTGAAGGCCGGCTTGGCTGAGCCCTCCGCACGCCGGCTGCGGTTGCGGGTGGCACCCGCCGACCTGCTGCGCGCCCTGGCCGGCAGCGCCGAGCTGGACACCGGCGTGCTGGTGTGCCTGACCGGCCAGTGGGCCGGCGGGTCCACCCTGATCGGCTGGAACCCGGTGCGGCAGGTCACCGACCTGGGGCTGGCCGACCCGCCGGACGCTTCCGGCGGGTCGGCGGCCGGCCGCTGGATCGGCTGGCAGGCCTTCTCCGGGCCGTCCTGGTTCGGCTACTTCGACCGGTTGCTGCGCCGTGACCCGGACGGCGACTGGTGGCTGGAGGCGCCCGCCAACCTGGCCAACCTGGCCGACCGGGCCGACCGGGCCGACCTGGCCGACCTGGCCGACCTGCTCGAACGGCTCGGCAGCGAGCCGCTGCCGGCCGCCGAGCCGCCGCGGATCGAGGAGCTGACCGGCACGCCCCGGCACCGGCACTTGGCCGCGGTGGAACAGGCGATCACCGCGATCCGGGCCGGGCAGCTGTACCAGGCCAACGTCTGTGCCCGGTTCTCCGCCCGGCTGACCGGCGCACCGGTCGAGCTGTTCGCCGCCGGCCTGCACCGCTGGGCACCGGACTACGCCGCCTTCCTGCGCACCCCGGACCGGACGCTGGTCAGCCTGTCGCCGGAGCTGTTCCTGCAACGCGAGGGTGAGCAGGTGCGTACCGCCCCGATCAAGGGCACCCGGCGCCGGCTGGGCACCGGATCGGGCGCCGCCCGGCAGGCGGACTCGGTGGCCGCCAGGGACCTTGCGGCCTCGGTCAAGGACCGCGCCGAGAACGTGATGATCGTGGACCTGATGCGCAACGACCTGTCCCGGGTCTGCCGGCCCGGCAGCGTCCACACCCCGCGCCTGCTCGAGGTCCGGCCGGCCCCCGGTGTCTGGCACCTGGTCTCGGAGGTGACCGGCCGGCTGGCGCCGGGCGCCACCGACGCCGACCTGATAGCGGCCTGCTTCCCCCCGGGGTCGGTCACCGGGGCCCCGAAGCTCGCCGCGCTCGAGCTGATCGAGGACCTCGAGGACGCCGTGCGGGGGGTGTTCACCGGCGCGATCGGCCACTTGGGCCGGGACGGGTGCGAGTTCAACGTGGCCATCCGGACCTTCGAGATCACCGGCAACCAGCTCGAACTCGGCGCCGGCGGCGGCATCACCGCCGGCTCGGTGCCGATGCAGGAGTGGCAGGAATGCCTGGTCAAGGCGGCCCCGCTGCTGGCCCTCGGCGGCGCGGCGGTCGGCGACGACGGGTCGCTGCCGGCGCCACCGGGGGTGCGCCCCGAACTCGGGGTGATCGAGACCATGCTGGCCGTCGACGGCCGGATCGTGGCGCTGGAGGATCACCTGGCCCGGCTGCAGGCCTCCTGCTCGGAGCTGTACCGGCTCGACCTACCCGACGAGCTGCCCGACCGGCTGGCCGAGGCGGTGGCCGGCAGCACCGGGCGGCGCCGGGTCCGGCTGCGCTGGGGACCGGGGCTGTGCCAGGCCGAGATCGCGGTGGCCGCCGCCCCGACGCCCACGGGGCCGGTCGCACTGCACCGTCAGCCCGGCCGGACCGGCAACTGGCGGCACAAGTGGGCCGACCGCGGTTGGCTGGACGGCCAGGAACGGCCCGGCAGCCGCCCGCTGTTCACCGCACCGGGTGCGGACGGGCAGGAGCTGGTGCTGGAGACCAGCCGGGGAAATCTGGCGATCGTCTGCTCCGACGGCGCGCTGCGCACCCCCGAGCTGACCGACGGCGTGCTACCCGGCATCACCCGGCGACGGGTGCTGGACGCCGCTTTCGACCGTGGCCGGCCGGTCCTGCTCGGCCCGGTCCGGCTCGACGAGCTGCTGACCGCCCGGCTGGTGCTCAGCCTGTCCAGCATCGCCGGAGTCCTCGCCGTCGGATCCCTGGACGGACGGCGGCTGGCCATCGACCGGCCGCTGCTCGGCGAGATCGCCGGCTGGCTCGGCTGATTCCTCGGTGCTCGCCCCTGGGCCGGTAGTCGAATGCGGCTCCACGTCGAACACCTCGTCGGTGTAGACCTCGCCCGGTTCGTCCGGCGTGGGCTCGGCGACCGTCTCCGAGTGCGCCCCGCAGCCGTACTCCACCGAGACCACCTGCCCGTCGGCCTCGGTGATCTCGTTGCCGCACACCCCGAAGCCGGCCTGCAGCGAGCCGGCCAGCGGCAGGAAGAACCCGCAGGTGCCACAGGGAGCCGGCGCCTGCCGGGCCATCGGGCTGTCCGGGCCGTGCTCGCCGGCGAACCACCGGTCGGCGGCCTCCAGCCGGCCCAGCCGCGACATCACCCGGACCCGGCCCAGGCCCAGCTCGAAGGCGGCCTGCTCGACCTGTGGGTCGTCGGAGAGCAGGTAGGCCGGTACCAGCCGGGGATCGTCCGGGGCGCTCGGCAGCAGGTCGCCGGGGCTCAGGTCGCCGGGCTGCAGCCGCTCGCTCCACGGCACCCAGTCCGGCGCGCGCAGCGAGTTCTCGCCCGGCAGCAGCACCACCTCGGCCACCGTGGGTTCGGCCTGCGGCGCCCGCACCACGGTGACCGCCCAGTACCAGCCGACGTAGCCGGGCAGCGCGGCGGCGAAGGCGTGGGTGACGGCAAGCTCGCCCTCCGGCTGCACGCCGAGGTGCTCACCGACCTCGGTACCGGCCACCTCCACGGCAGCGGCCCTGGCCAACTGCACCGCCTCGGCGGCGCGGGTGTCCAGGCTCTGCGTCTGGCTCGGATCGGTCACCTGGATATTCTCGCACTAATCCCGCCGCCACGATCCGGCCGGCCGGGCACGTTGTCGGGTCAGCAGGGCGGCCGGTGCGGCAGGATAGAACCGTGACGGTGGGAGAGGACTCGGCCGGCGCCGCCGAGCGGGCAGGTGCGGACGGCTTCTCCGCGCCCACCTATACCCAAGCGGCCGCCTCGCAGCCGGCCGCCGGCCGGTCCGGACCGCAGACCTCGCCGACCGACGCCGTCCCGACCCGCCGGCTGCGCGGCCCGCGGGTGTCGGTCCGGCCGTCCGGCACCGGCAACGTGACGGTCACCCGGGCGGTATTGGCCCGCAGCAGCTACTTCTCCCGGCTGCTGGCCTACAAGGTGATCACCGCCAGTGAGGCGGACGGCGCCCGCGAGTCGGGCCTGACCGCGCTCATCTGGAACCAGGTGATGTCCTACGCCGCGGACGCGATGGTGACGGTGGCGCTGGCCGGCACCGTGTTCTTCTCCGCGCCGTCAGAGGCCCAGCGCGGCAACGTGCTGCTCTACCTGCTGATGACGATGGCTCCGTTCGCGGTGGTGGCGCCGGTGATCGGCCCCGCGCTGGACCGGGTGCAGCACGGCCGGCGCTGGGTGATGGCCGGTACCGCGTTCGGCCGCGCGGTGCTGGCGATCGTGATGGCGATGCACTTCACCGACCTGCTGATGCTGTTCCCCGCCGCGCTCGGCTCGCTGGTGCTGTCCAAGGCCTATGCGGTGATCCGGTCCTCGGCCGCGCCCCGGCTGGTGCCGGCCAACCTGACCCTGGTCGAGGCCAACGCCCGGCTGTCGATCTTCGGGCTGGTCGCGGCCGTGCTCGGCGGCGGCCTGGTCGGGGTCGCCGTCAAGCTCACCGGCTCCTATCCGTTCGGGCTGTGGATCACCGCCGCCGCGTTCGTCTGGACCGGAATCTCGGCGATCCGGTTGCCGAAGATCGTCGACGCGCCGCCGGCCACGCTGCGGGTCAAGGGCGACCTGCGGGCGGCCCGGGCCGCCCGGCGCAAGAGCACCGGCCGCGGCGGCCGGCTGATGCAGTGGGCCACGCGCGGCTTCGATCCGCCGGTGATCGTGGCGCTGCAGGGCGAGTCGACGCTGCGCTGGCTGGCCGGCTTCCTGACCATGTTCCTGGCCTTCTACATCGAGTCGGTGTCGCACGGCTGGCAGGCGGTGGCAAGCCTGGGGGCCCTGGGAGCGGCCAGCGGCGTCGGCACCTTCACCGGCACCGCCATCGGCACCCGGCTGAAGCTGGCCCGTCCGGACCTGATCATCCTGCTGTGCACCGCGGCCGCCGCGGCCGGCTGCGTGCTCACCGCGGTGCTGTTCAGCCTCACCGTGGCGATCGTGGCGATGCTGATCAGCTCGATCGCCAACGCGCTGTCGAAGCTGTCGCTGGACGCGATCATCCAGCGCGACGTGGCCGAACTGCTGCGGTCATCGGCGTTCGGCCGGTCCGAGACGTTCCTGCAGCTGTCCTGGGTGCTCGGGGCGGCCATCGCGCTGCTGCTGCCCGCCGGCCACGGCCGGCTGGGCTTCGTCGTGTGCGCCAGCGTGCTGAGCCTGGTGGCCGTCACCCTGACGCTGCGCGAGCGGGCGCTGCGATCCCGGCGGCGGCGCGCAACCGGAGGGCTGGCAACCGCCGAAGGTAACCTCGCCGAGTGAGCCCAGCACCGCACCGGATCCTGGTGGTCACCGCGGTGGCCGCGGAGCGGGACGCGGTGCTGGCCGGCCGGCGACCGGCGGCCGGAACGGTGGCGGGATTGCCGGTACATCGGGCACTCACCCCGGCCGGCCTGGTGGACGCGGTCAGCGGCGGGGTCGGTCCGGTGGCGGCGGCGGTCAGCACCGGACGCCTGCTCGGGCAGGGCTACGACCTGGTGGTCTCGGCCGGCATCGCGGGCGGCTTTCCGACCGCGCCGGTCGGGTCCGTGGTGATCGCCGACGCGGTGGTGCACGCGGACCTGGGTGCCGAAACCGCCGACGGCTTCGCCTCGATGGCCGAACTCGGCTGGGGCGAGGTGCGCCACGCACTGGCCCCGGACCTGGTGGCCGAGGTGCACCGGCGGACCGGCGCGCGGGCCGGCGCGGTGCTGACGGTGTCCACGGTGACCGGCAGCCGGCACCGGGCCGATGAGCTGCTGGCCGCCCATCCCGACGCGGTCGCCGAGGCGATGGAGGGGTTCGGCTGCTACCGCGCCGCCGCCGCGGCCGGCGTGCCGTTCCTCGAACTGCGCGCGATCGCCAATCCGGTCGGCCCGCGCGACCGGGAGTCCTGGCGGATCGCCGACGCCCTCACCGCCCTGACCATCGCCTGCGCCGACCTGCTGGCCGAGCCGTTGCCGGCCGCCCTGCTCGGCGGCAGCCGCGCTGCGCAGCCGGCCGCCCTGCCCGGCGCGCAGCACGGAGTGCTCCGGTGACCGCGCTGCAGCTGGCCTTCTCGCCGTGCCCGAACGACACCTTCGTCTTCCACGCCTGGACGCACGGCCTGATCCCGGGTGCGCCGGCCACCGAGGTGACCTTCGCCGACGTGGACGTCACCAACACCGCCGCCGAGCAGGGCCGCTTCGACGTGGTCAAGGTGTCCTACGCGGCGTTGCCCTGGCTGCTGGAGCGCTACCGGCTGCTGCCGTGCGGCGGCGCGCTGGGCCGCGGCTGCGGGCCGCTAGTGCTCACCGCCGACGGCCGGCCGGACCTCAACGGTGCCCGGGTGGCGGTGCCCGGTGAGCGCACCACCGCCTACCTGTTGATGCGGCTGTGGGCGGCCGGCCAGTCGCCGGCCTCGATCGAGGTGGTGCCGTTCGCCCAGATCATGCCGGGGGTGCGGGACGGCCGCTTCGACGCCGGGCTGGTGATCCACGAGGCCCGGTTCACCTACCCGCGCTACGGGCTCGCCGCGCTGGTCGACCTCGGCCAGTGGTGGGAGCAGAGCACCGGGCACCCGATCCCGCTGGGTGCCATCCTCGCCCGCCGGGAACTGGACGCCGGCGCGCTGGCCGAGGTGGTGCGCCGCTCGGTGGAGCACGCCTTCGCCCATCCGGACGCCTCAGCCGCGTTCGTCGCCGAGCACGCCGCCGAGCTGGACGCCGGCGTGCAGCGCCAGCACATCGAGCTGTACGTCAACGACTTCACCCGGGACCTCGGCGAGGAGGGGTTCGCCGCGATCGAGCTGTTGCTGGATCGGGCGCACCGGGCCGGGCTGGTACCGGCGCACCCACCGCTGCGCTGAGGACTTCCCCGCCGGAGGCCGGTCAGTGCGAGAGTAGACGGGTGAATACCAGTCCGGGCTGCGACGCCCTCCGCCGGCCGCCGGGCCGCCGGTGACGGCTCCGTGATCGATTCCGTCGCCGGCCTGCGGGCCTCGCTCCGGTCCCGCCTGTGGCCGCTGCCCGCGATCGTCGTCGTGGCCGCGGTTGCCGCCGGCCTGGGGCTGCCGCACCTGGACGCCTATCTCGACGAGCGGCTGCCGGACCAGCTGGCCGGCCTGCTGTTCGGAGGCGATCCCGACGCGGCCCGCACCCTGCTGGATACAGTCGCCAGCTCGTTGATCACAGTCACGGCGCTGACCTTCTCTCTCACCGTTGTGACCCTGCAACTGGCCAGCAGCCAGTTCTCGCCACGCCTGCTGCGGACCTTCAGCCGGGATCTGTTCGTGCAGACCACCCTGGCCCTGTTACTGGGCACCTTCGCCTACTCGCTCGCGGTGCTCCGTTCGGTCCGCAGCGGCAGCGGCGACACCGCCGCCGCGGATCCGGCGGTCAGCACACCCGGGTTCGTCCCCCAGCTCTAGGTCACCATCGCCCTCGTCCTCGCCCTGGCGAGCGTGTTGATGCTGGTGCTGTTCCTCGCTCACCTGGTGCGGCAGATCCGGGTGGAATTCATGCTGGCCACCGTTCGCGCCGAGTCCAGCGAGACGGCGCTGGCGACGCTGCGACGCGTCGAGACGGCCGACCGCAACGAAAGCTGCCGGGCCGGGGGAGAACCTGAACTCACATCGGAGGGAGCGACGCGCGGCGAGGCCGGCGCCAACCACGTGCTGGCACCCAGGTCCGGTTTTCTGACCGGGTTGGACGAGCAGGCCCTGCTGAGGGCCGCGGTTGCCCACGACATGGTGATCGCCCTCGACGCCTACCCCGGGTGCTTTCTCGTCGAGGGCACTCCGATCGGGCGTTACTGGCCCGGCGGGCATGCCGACGTGGATGCCGACGACCTGACAGGGCGAATCCGCAACGCGGTGCGGACCGGACCGGAGCGAACCGAGGCCCAGGACATCGGCTACGGGCTGAGACAGCTCACCGATGTGGCGGTCAAGGCCCTGTCACCGGGCATCAATGACCCCACAACGGCCGTCCATGCCATGAACCATGTCGGCGTGCTCCTGTGCCAACTGGCGACCCTGGACCTCACGCCGCTGGTGATGCGCGACGACCGACACCGGATGCGGGTAGTGCTCGACAGGCCGGACTTCGGCTCACTGCTCGACCTGGCCTTCACCCAACCCCGCCGTTACGGCGCCGCGGATCCGGTGGTGCTCGGCCACCTGCTCAGGTTGCTGGCAGACCTGGCATGGCATTGCCGCGACGAGCAGAAAGCGCAGGTCACGATTCAGCTCGAACGCCTGATCGCCACCACGACGGCACAGGACTTCCACCCGACTGAATCGGCCCGCCTGCAGGATCTCGCCACCGACGTACGGAGCGCGCTGGCCGGCAGTTGGGCGTCGCGGGCGGTGCAGGCCTGAGCCGCTCAGGCGTCCAGGTTGTCGGCCACCGCCCGCAGCAGGGTGGCCACCTTGCGGCCCTCGGACCGGTCCGGGTAGTGCCCGCGGCGCAGCGAGTTGCCGACCTTGTCGAGCAGCTTGATCAGGTCCTCGACGATCGGCGTCATCTCCTCCGGCGGCCGCCGGCTCGCCTTGACCACCGAGGGCATCGGCTCCAGCAAGCGCACCTGCAGCGCCTGGTTGCCCTTGCGACCCTGCACGATGCCGAACTCCACCCGCTGCCCGGGCTTCAGCTCGGGAACTCCCGACGGAAGGGCGTCCTTGTGCACGAAGACGTCGGCGCCTTCGTCGTCGGCAAGAAAGCCGAAGCCCTTTTCGGCGTCAAACCACTTCACCCGGCCGGACGGCATGACCGAACACCCCATTACTTCTGTTGGATCTGGAATAGCACTGGATAGCACTGCCAGCACCAGACTGCCAGTACCGAACTGCCTCGGAACGCAGACCGACGCCCGCACGTCGTGCGGACGTCAAGGCAACAGGCTAGCGCGCGCCCCCGGCCTACCGCACCGAAGATAGTCAGTCCAGCCCCAACCACCGGCGGCCCTTGGCGTGCACGTCGGCCGGCAGCTCGGGGGCGGTGAGCAGCTTCGGCGCCAGGCTGCGGTCCCCGGTCAGCGCCCACAGCGTCTCCACCAGGGTCAGGCCGTGCGCCGGCCGGTCCAGCACCGTCACCGGGTCACCGGCCGCCACCTCGCCCTCGGTGAGCACCCGCAGGTAGGCGCCGACCCGGCCGGCCGCCTGGAAGCGCTTGACCAGCTGGTCGACCTGCCAGAAGTTGGCGAAGGTGGAGCACGGCAGCCGCGGCACCGCCACCTGCAGCACGGCACCGCCGACCTGCCAGCGCTCGCCGATCACCGCGTGGGTGACCTCGACCCCGGCCAGCGTCAGGTTCTCACCCAGCGAGCCCGGTCCCAGCTCGAAGTGCAGCTCGCCGGCCAGCTCCCGCCGCCACCAGTCGGTGTCCTCGCTGGCGTAGGCATACACCGCCTGGTCGGGACCGCCGTGGTTGCGGGTGTCGCAGATGGTGTCGCCGGCCAGTCCCAGCCGGCCCACCCGGACCGGGCCGGCCACCGGACGCTTGTCGATGCCGGTCCGGGTGGGCTTGCGGTTCTGCCGGTTGCCCGCCAGCGGTGGCGGCGCGTCGATGACCTGCGCGACGTTGACCGCCACCACCTCGGATCGCACCGCTTCCACGGCTTCCACCCTAGCTGCGTGGCACACTGGTTAATCGGCCTGCGTACCACCGGCAGCTTCGCGGGCCGACCTACCGCCGGCACGCGAACGATGCAGAGGGTGACAGAGATGGCAGGCATAACGCCGCGCAACGAGCCGTACAACCAGCCCCAGCACAGCTGGGACGACGCCTACCCCGAGCACCCGGTGAACGAGCTGCTCTCGGACAAGGCCGGCTCGCAGAGCCCGTTCGGCGACGACCTGACCTTTCCGGTGCCGGTCGAGGAACTCTTCTACTCCCACCCCGGCCCCGACAACCGGCCGCACCTGGCGGGCGGCTGAGCCCTGAGCCCTTCGAAGCTGCCGGGGTGACGGCACACCCGCAGGCTGCCGCACGCTCCGGCGCGGCCCAGACCCTGACCGAGTGGCTGCGCGGCTGGACCGACGCCCAGCTCGTTGCCCTGCTGCGCCGGCGTCCGGACCTCGCGCTGCCCGCTCCGGTCGACCTGGCGACGCTGGCCGGCCGGGCCAGCGTCCGCACCTCGATCTCGCGGGCGCTGGACGGCCTGGACGCCTTCACCCTGCGGACCCTCGAGGTGGTGGTCTGCGCCGGCCCGGACGCCACCCTGGACGCGGTGCGGGCCTGGTTCGCCCCGGAGCTGGCCGCGGACGTGACCGCCGCGCTGGACCGGCTGGCCGACTGGGCGCTGGTGTGGGGCGGCCCGGACCGGCTGCATCCGGTGGGCACCGTCCGCGAGGTGCTCGGTCCGTACCCGGCGGGGCTCGGCCGGCGTGCCGCGGACCTGTACGCCGCCGTTAACGACATCGCGCTGGCCGGGTTGCTGCGCCGGCTGGGCCTGCCTCCTGCCACCCAGCCGCAGTCGGGCAGCTCCGCGGCGACAGCGATCGTGGCTGCCCTGCCGCAGCTGCTGGCCGACTGCTCGGCGGCCGAGCGCGACATCCTGGAGCGGCTCGCCGGCGGCCCGCCGATCGGTGCGCTGCGCAATGCCCTGGCCGGCCGGCAGCTGGCCATCGAGCCGGACAACCCGGCCCGCGGCCTGGTCGAGCGGGGCCTGCTGGTGCCGATCGACAGCGCCACCGTGGAACTGCCCCGCGAGGTGGGACTGGCACTGCGCGCGCAACCGGCCGGCGAGGTGCTGCCGCGGCCGCCCGTCATCGAGGTGCTCGACCGCGGTGGCGCGGTCATCGACGGCGGCGGCTGCACCCAGGTGCTGGAGGCCGTCCGGCTGGTCGAGGTGTTGCTGACCGAGATGGCCGCCGAGCCACCCGGGCTGCTACGCGCCGGCGGCCTGGGGGTGCGTGAGCTGCGCCGGCTCAGCCGGGTGATGGACGTCGCCGAGCCGGTCACCGCCCTGCTGCTGGAGGTGGCCTTCGAGGCCGGCCTGCTGTCGCACTCGACCACCGCCGATCCGGTGTACCTGCCGACCACCGAGTTCGACGCCTGGCTGCGGCGCGGCACCGCCGAGCGGTGGGTGCAGCTGGCGTCCGGCTGGTTGTCGATGACCCGGCTGCCCAGCCTGGTCGGCGCCCGGGACGACCGGGACAAGACCATCGCGGCGCTGTCGGCCGACGTCGAGCGGCACAGCGCGCCGGCGCTGCGGCTGCAACTGCTCGGCCTGCTGGCCGAGCTCGCACCGGGCCAGGCGCCGGCCTCGGACGAGCAGGTGCTGGCCCGGCTCGGCTGGCAGTCACCGCGCCGGGCGTCGGCCAGCCGGCGCAGCGCCGCGGCCATGCTCGGCGAGGCGGCCACCCTGGGCCTGACCGGCTACGGGGCGATACCTGGCTACACCCGGGCACTGCTGGACGGGGCCGACAGCGGGGCGACCCAGGCCGAGACCAACGCCGTGCACGCCCTCACCGCGGCGCTGCCGGAACCGGTGTCGGAGTTCCTGCTGCAACCGGACCTGACCGCGGTGGTGCCGGGGCCGCCGGCGCCGGACCTGCAGCGCGAGCTCAACCTGGTGGCCGACCTCGAGTCCACCGGCGGCGCCTCGGTGTACCGGGTCGCGGCCGGCAGCGTGCGCCGGGCCCTGGACGCCGGGCGCACCGGCTCGGACCTGCAGCAGTTCTTCGCCGAGCGGTCGCGCACCCCGGTGCCACAGGCGCTGCAGTACCTGATCAACGACGTGGCCACCCAGCACGGCCGGCTGCGGACCGGGGCGGCCGGCAGCTACCTGCGCTGCGACGACGAGGCGCTGCTGAGCCGGGTGCTGGCCGAACCGGGCCTGGAGTCGCTGGGACTGGTGCGGATCGCGCCCACCGTGCTGATCAGCCCGGCGGCGATCTCGACGGTGCTGGACCGGTTGCGCCGGGGCGGTTTCGCGCCGGCCGCCGAGTCCGCCGACGGTGCGGTGGTCACCTTCGCCGCCGACTCGCCGCGGGTGCCGGGCCGGCAGCACGCCCGCGGCTACCGGGTGCGGTCCAGCTCGCTCGGCGACGGGCAGCTGAGCGAGGTGGTGAGCCGGTTGCGGGCCAGCGAGCGGTTGGCCGCCGCCGTCACCAACGCCACCAGCCGGGTCACCCAGCAGGTACCGGGGGTGACGTCGGCCTCGATCCTGGAACTGCTGCGCGGCGCGGTGCGCGAGGAGCGGCGGATCGCGATCGGCTACGTCGACGACACCGGCACCCCGTCCCAGCACGTGTTGCTGCCGATCTCGCTGGGCGGCGGGATGATCCGCGGCCACGCCCCGGACGACGGCCGGCTGCGCAGCTTTCCGCTGCAGCGCATCACCACCGTCAGCGTCCTGGACGAGGACTAGCCGAGGACTAGCCGAGGACTAGCCGAGGACCAGCCGAGGACCAGCCGAGCGGGCGGCTCCTGCTCGCGCCGTCCGGCCGTTCGGTATCCGATCCGGCCGCCCTGGCACCCGAATCGGATACGGAATGGCCTGACCACCCATCTCGTTAGACTCGAGGTTTCTGTTCTGAGGAGATTCTTCTTGACCGACGGACCGCTCATCGTCCAATCCGACAAGACCCTGCTGCTCGAGGTCGACCACCCGCTGGCCGGCGAGGCTCGCGCGGCGATCGCGCCGTTCGCCGAACTGGAGCGCTCCCCCGAGCACGTGCACACCTACCGGCTCACCCCGCTCGGATTGTGGAACGCCCGGGCCGCCGGCCACGACGCCGAGCAGGTGGTCGACGCGCTGGTCCGCTTCTCCCGCTACACCGTGCCGCACGCGCTGCTGGTGGACGTGGCCGACACCATGGACCGCTACGGCCGGCTGCAGCTGGTCAAGCACCCGGTGCACGGCCTGGTGCTGATCAGCCTGGACCGCGCGGTGCTGGAGGAGGTGCTGCGGCAGAAGAAGATCTCGCCGATGCTCGGCGACCGGATCGACCCCGACACGGTGCTGGTGCACCCGTCCGAGCGCGGCCGGCTCAAGCAGGCACTGCTCAAGGTCGGCTGGCCCGCCGAGGACCTGGCCGGCTATGTCGACGGCGAGGCGCACCCGATCGAGCTGCACGCCGACGGCTGGGAACTGCGGCCCTACCAGCAGCAGGCGGTGGACTCGTTCTGGCAGGGCGGCTCGGGCGTGGTGGTGCTGCCGTGCGGCGCCGGCAAGACCCTGGTCGGCGCGGCGGCGATGGCGCAGGCCAAGGCGACCACCCTGATCCTGGTCACCAACACCGTCTCCGGCCGGCAGTGGAAGCGGGAACTGCTGGCCCGCACCAGCCTGACCGAGGAGGAGATCGGCGAGTACTCCGGGGAGAAGAAGGAGATCCGGCCGGTCACCATCGCCACCTACCAGATCATGACCACCCGGCGCAACGGCGAGTACCGGCACCTGGAGCTGTTCGACTCCCGGGACTGGGGACTGGTGGTCTACGACGAGGTGCACCTGCTGCCGGCGCCGATCTTCCGGCTGACCGCCGACCTGCAGTCGCGCCGCCGGCTCGGGCTGACCGCCACCCTGGTGCGCGAGGACGGCCGGGAGGGCGACGTGTTCTCCCTGATCGGTCCCAAGCGCTACGACGCGCCGTGGAAGGACATCGAGAACCAGGGCTGGATCGCGCCGGCCGACTGCTCGGAGGTGCGGGTGACGCTGACCGACGCCGAGCGGATGGCCTACGCCACCGCCGAGCCCGAGGACAAGTACAAGCTGGCCGCCACCGCGCGCACCAAGCTGCCGGTGATCGAGGCGATCGTCAACCAGCACCCGGACGACCAGGTGCTGGTGATCGGGGCCTACCTGGAGCAACTGGAGGAGATCTCCGAGCACCTGGGCGGTGTGCCGATCATCCAGGGCTCGACCCCCAACCGGGAGCGCGAGCGGCTCTACGACTCCTTCCGGACCGGCGAGACCCGGGTGCTGGTGGTCAGCAAGGTGGCCAACTTCTCCATCGACCTGCCCGAGGCGGCGGTGGCGATCCAGATCTCGGGCACCTTCGGCTCCCGGCAGGAGGAGGCCCAGCGGCTGGGCCGGGTGCTGCGCCCCAAGCACGACAAGCGCCAGGCGCATTTCTACACGGTGGTCAGCCGAGACAGCCTGGACGCCGAGTACGCCGCGCACCGCCAGCGGTTCCTGGCCGAACAAGGTTACGCCTACACGATCATCGACGCCGACGACCTGCTCGGCCCGCGGCTGCCCGAGTTTCCGTCCGAAGACCGCGACGCCTGATCGACTTACCGGCGGAGGCTATCTGCGTCCCGGAGCCTCCTGTTCGTTTGCCTCGATCAGGACTCGAGGAATGCCTGCCCGAACGGCACGGTGACAAGGTCTCGGTCAACCGGCGGGCTCTCTACAAGGAACCGCCTGAGGGATATCTGTCGCTCGAAGCTGGCGACGTAGGCAACCTCCTTCAGACGCGACACGAGCGAGGTGACCGTCTCGTGTCGCCTGCTGTCGACCCGCTCAAGGACGACCAAGCGGTTCTGAATCGGCCAGTCATCCCCTAGCCCGCTGAAGACCCAGTGCGCATGCTCCGCCGACGATCGCACCGCGCTAGCTGAGTGCCCTCCGGCGCCTTGCACCGCGACCAGCCGGTTGCTCCCGCCAACGATCGCAGTAACGAGCTGTGGTTCCCCGTACCGATTCGGAACAACCTTGTTATCGGCTACTTCCACATTTGCCTCTTGCCGTAACCATCGTTCGAGCTTCGTTGCGAAGGTGACGCGTTCCTGTTCGATGAGCAGCTTGACGCTGTCCAGGGTCAGGCTTGTGTCTGCGATCTGGGCGATCATCTGAGCTACGGATGCTGCCGTCCCGCGTACATAGATCCGATCATCGATCTCGGTGACTCCGAAATCTGCTATCACATCTCGCCAGAGTGCCGCTGCTCCTCGACTCATCTCTCCGGCGGTGAACATGTCGCGCCGGACGCGGGTCAAACCACCATCGCTTACCGCCGCACGAGTTCCGTCCTCGGAGAATCGCACGAGAACCTCGACCGCGTCACCGTCAGCGTAGAAGCGCCCAGTGGATACCAGGACCGTCCTCGCGTCAGCTGACGGCGTGCACTGGAACTCTTGTCGTAGCGCCGCGAAGGCCCCCTCAAGCATCTTGCAAGCACTCGTCACGGGATCTCATCTCCATCCGGGAGCACGATGGGCTGCGGTTTCAGGTCCGGCGCTACCCACATTGTCGCAGGGTCGAAGGCTATGTGGAGCATCTGACAGAAGGTGCGCACCAGCGCAAGGATCTCTGTCTCCGTCGCACTATCGGCGTCCTCATGCCACCCATCGGGCGGCCATGGCGGACGAGGATCGACGGCGTGTGAGTCCCCGTACTCAGGAGTCCAGATATGGAGATGTGTCCCCGGCAGCCAGTGGCGTCGGTCGGAGCGTCTGTTGACATGTCGGCCTCGCACGCACAGCCGGACGGCGTTGTTTGGATGTGTTCCGTGGTCCCGCACGAGTATGACGGCCTGGAACGGGCAGGGCACCGGAACCCGGATTACGAGGCTCAACCTGCAGCCAAGGGTGTTCCTGAGCGCAACGTTGGCGCTGACGACCTGCCCTCTACGGTGCCATTTGATCGGTTCCGCAACTTCGAGATTTCCGATGCCATCTTGTATGGCAGATCGGATTGCCAGGTCCATCCGCGCTCCTTCTTGCGACGCAGCGAACGCAGCGACAGAGTCGAGCGGACTGAACCTTACCCACAAGAGCCACAAATAACGCCAGGTAGGGCAGTTGACGCCACATCCAGACCACACATTCCTCTCCCCGCCGGTCATTCTCGACGGGATAGGAGTACTCGACACCTATCGCTGAGGCGGATGTGTTGACTACTGTCGGTTCCTGATGAAGCCGGACCGGGTTCTGCGCACCAGCGACAGCCCGGCTCGGCACAGGACGGTTTCGATGCTCGCTCGGCAACGCCAGGCCCGGATCCTCGACGAGGTCCGGCGGGCCGGCGGGGTGCGGGTCTCGGACCTGACCGTGCTGCTCGGCGTCTCCGACATGACCATCCGGCGTGACCTGGATCAGCTCTCGGCCGCCGGCGCCATCCAGAAGGTGCACGGCGGGGCGGTGCTGGGCAGCCGGGTCAGCGAGGAACCGGGCTTCGAGGCCAGGACCGTCCTCGCCCAGACCGCCAAGCAGGCCATCGCCGCCCGGGCGGCCCGGATGATCGCACCGGGCACCGCCATCGCCCTCGCGGCCGGCACCACCACCTGGGCGCTGGCCCGGCACATCGCCACCATTCCCGCCCTCACCGTGGTCACCAACTCCACCGCCGTGGCCGACGCCATCGCCACCGGCGAGAACGGCAAGCAGACGGTGATCCTCACCGGCGGGGTGCGCACTGCGAGCGCGGCGCTGGTCGGCCCGGTGGCGGACGCGACCATCCGATCGCTGCACTTCGACCAGCTGTTCCTGGGCGTGCACGGCATGGACGCGGTGGCCGGCTTCACCACCCCGAACCTGACCGAGGCCGAGACCAACCGGTCGCTGATCGAGCGGGCCCAGGCGGTGATCGTGCTGGCCGACTCCTCCAAGTGGGGCACCGTCGGACTCGCCGACTTCGGGCCGCTGTCCATCGCCGACGTCCTGGTCACCGATGACAGCCTGGGCGAGCAGGCCCGCTCGGTGCTGGACGAGGCGGTCGGCGAGCTGATCGTGGTGCCGGCCGAGGCGACGACCTCACCGACCAGGCCGACGACCTCACCGCATCAGGCCTGAGACCGCCGCCGCTCGTCCGCCCGGCGACCGCTGCGCGGGTGCTTGCGGGTGGCCGCGGCACCCGCCGGGGGTCCCTGCACCGGCGCGGGTCCCTGCGCCGGCGCCACTACCGGCTGCGGCGGCGGACCGAACCGCTCCAGGCTGACCGCCTCCTGGGCGGCCAGCCGCAGCTGGGCCAGCAGCTCGCCGTAGATCACGGTGCCGACCGTCACCGTGTGCGCAGCCTCCGCGCGCGGCGCCTCGACCGGGATATGGTCCATCTCCACCTCGGCGACCGACCGGGCAGCGTCGGCCCACGGCCGCAGGCTCTCGGCGTCCACCGGCTCGCCCTCGCCGTCCAGCACGTCGAGCACCCGGGCCAGCGACTCCACCAGCGGCGAGTCCTCGGTGAGCATCCACCCGAGGTCGGTCAGCAGCTGCGCGGCCAGCACCAGGCCGGAGCCGCTGGGCACCGCCGAGCCCTTGAAGCCCGCCACCGCGGTCTGGGTGACGCCGAGCAGGTCCAGCAGCGGCAACTGCTCGTCGTCCACGGCGGCCAGTACCGTGCCGACCGTGGCGACCGGCAGGTCGGCGATGTCGCGCAGCGCCCTGATCAACCGCAGCCGTTCCAAGTGGGCGTCGCCGTACTCCGCCTGGGTGCGCGAGATCGGCGTACCGGCGGGCAGCAACCCCTCGCGCAGGTAGAACTTGATGGTGGCCACCGGCAGGCCACTCTGCTGGGCTAGTTCGGAGATGCGCACTGCGTGCCTTTCGGATGTGCAGGTTCGGGAAGCCTCGTCCGGAGGCGGTGTCCGGGCGCACCGGCCGTTACCACCAGCGTGGCATCCATCGGCCGTCGCGGCACCATCACGCCGAGCCCGGGTGCCGTCGTCAACTCCGGCGGCCGAGGAAATCCTGTGCCACCCGGTCGTCGATCCGCAACGCCGCCTCGATCACCTTCACGATCTCGGGCTCGATCTTGCGTCCCAGGAGCGGGATCGCCACGGTCACCTCACCGGTCACCAGCTCGGTGCAGCCCTCGCCGTCCGGAGCGAGCACCATCTCTCCGGCCATGCTGGCCGGCTGGCCCTCGACCAGGACCCGCACCGTCGCGGTGCGGGTGCCGGTCGGTCCGGGCGGCCCCCACTGCTCGACCTGCTCGACGGTGATGTCCTCGCCCACGAACCTGCGCACCAGGTCGGGCACCTTCGCCGGCATCACGCGCCGCACGTCGACCCGGGCACCGCCGCCGGCCGTGTGCTCGATCGCAACCTGATAGGACAGCGCACCGGACTCGCGGCAGGCCTGCTCACGGACCTGCTGCTCGGTCTTGGCAGCGAAGTTCTGCTCGACGCCGGCCTGGGAGGTGGTCTCGACCCGCAGTTTCATACCGGCATCATCGCCGATCGACCGGCCGGCCGCAGCCACCGGGTGGGGCCCGGCGCTGCTACCGTTGCCGGCGTGCGGCAGTACCTGGACCTCCTCGACACCGTCCTGCACAAGGGCGTCCGCAAGGGCGACCGCACCGGCACCGGCACGCTGAGCATCTTCGGCCACCAGATGCGTTTCGACCTGGCCGACGGCTTTCCGGTGGTGACCACCAAGAAGCTGCACGTCAAGTCCGTGGTCGGCGAGCTGATCTGGTTCCTGCAGGGCTCCACCAACGTCCGGTGGCTGCAGCACCAGGGCATCAGCATCTGGGACGAGTGGGCCGACGCCGACGGCGAACTCGGCCCGGTCTACGGCAGCCAGTGGCGGTCCTGGCCGGCGCCGGACGGCCGGCGGATCGACCAGATCGCGAACGTGGTGCACTCGATCCGCACCAACCCGGATTCGCGGCGCCACATCGTCAGCGCCTGGAACGTCGCCGAGATCGAGCAGATGGCGTTGCCACCGTGCCACACGATGTTCCAGTTCTACGTCGCCGACGGCAGGCTGTCCTGCCAGCTCTACCAACGCTCGGCCGACGTCTTCCTCGGGGTGCCCTTCAACATCGCCTCCTACGCCCTGTTGACCCACCTGATCGCCCAGGTGTGCAACCTCGCACCCGGCGAGTTCGTGCACACCCTCGGTGATGCCCACCTTTACCTCAACCACGTCGAGCAGGCCGAGCTGCAGTTGAGCCGCGAGCCGCGGCCGCTGCCGGAGCTGCGGCTCAACCCGGCCCGCCGGGAGATCGACCAGTTCGAGATCGCCGACGTCGAGCTCATCGGCTATGACCCGCATCCGGCCATCAAGGCACCGATCGCGGTCTGAGACGCAGGTCTGGCAGGGCTAGCTCGGCTCGCTCGGCCGGCCCGGCTCGCCGGCCCCGGACTCCAGGACGTCGTGCCAGGGCCGGATCGTGCAGGTCGCGACGCCGTAGCGCACGAACGGGTCGACCGCCACGAACTCCTCCGCCGCGTCCTCACTGGTGAAGATCGCCAGCGCCTCGCCGTTGGCCGGCTTCTGCAGCGGGCCGATCGCCAGCAGGACGCCGCGGCGCTGGTAGCTCAGGAACAGGTCCCGGTGCGCCGGAAGATGCTCGGCTATCAGCGAATCCGCACCGGGCGCTCTCCGGTAGGTCACTAGGTATTTCATCGTTGCTCCTTCGAGGTGCGCCGCGGTCGGCTTGGCCTGTTACTCCGTTTCGGGGACGGGCCTTTCTTTCTAAAACCCTTTTCTTTCCTATCCTTTCTTCACTTCCCCTTTTCTTTGCACCCCTTTCCTACCCTTGGCGGTGGGCGTGCCACTACCGCGAGAATGCGCACCGGTCGCGGGCGATGGATCTGTTATATATGCGTTCGCGACCTATTCGGGCGCCGGCAGACAGCGTGGGGCGGGCAGCCGCCCTCCCCTGGCGCAGGCCCGGCTAGGCTCGAGAAGATGAACGCCTCACCCGACGCCGACGTGGTGATCGTCGGCGCCGGACTCGCCGGGCTGTCGGCGGCTTGGGAGCTGACCCGGCTGGGGCGCCGCGTGCTGCTGCTGGAGGCGGCCACCCGGCCGGGCGGCCGGGTGGTCACCGATCTCGTCGACGGGTTCCGGCTCGACCGGGGCTTCCAACTGATCAATCCGGCCTACCCCCGGGTGCGCAGGCTGATCGCGCACGGCGTGTTGACGCCCGACCGGCTGCGGCTGCAGCAGTTCGACGCCGGCGTCCGGGTCGCCCTCGACGGCAGGCACCGGGTGCTCGCCGATCCGCGGCGCAGCCCGCGGGATCTGCCCAGCACCCTGGTCGGACTCGGTTCACCGGTCGAGCAGCTCCGGCTGGCACGCTGGGCGCTGGGCTGCGTGACCCGCCGGCCGGCGGCCCTGCTGGCCCAACCCGACCAGCCGTACGGCCGGCAGCTGGAGCAGGCCGGCATCTCCGGCCCGCTGCGTGCCGCGGTGCTGGAGCCGTTCCTGGCCGGCGTGCTGGGCGAGGACCGGGCCGAGACCTCGGCCCGCTACGTCTCGCTGGTGATCCGGGCGTTCGTCCGGGGCCGGCCCGGCGTGCCGGCCTGGGGCATGCAGACCTTTCCCGAGCAGCTGGCCGCGGCGCTGCCGGCCGGGGTGCTGCGGCTCGGCGTGCCGGTGGAGGCGGTGACCGGCCCGACGGTGGTCACCGGCGCCGGCCGCATCGCCGGACGGGCCGTCGTGGTGGCCACCGATCCGACCGCCGCCGCGGGCCTCGCCGGCCTGCCCCGGCCGCAGCTTCGCAGCCTGAGCACCTTCTGGTTCGCTGCCGAGCAGTCGCCGTGCCCGCGGCCGATCCTGCACCTGGACGGCCTGCGCCGCGGCCCGGTGGTCAACGCCGCGGTGCTCTCGGCTGCCGCGCCCGCCTACTCACCGGACGGCCGGGCCCTGGTGGCAGCCAGCATGGTGGGCCTGCCGGCGGCGGACACCGAGCGGCTGGTACGCGAGCAGCTCGGGCGGATGTATGCCACCGATGCGTCGTCCTGGCAGTTGCTGCGGGTCGACGCCATCGCCGAGGCGCTGCCGGCGATGCTGGCGCCGCTGACCGTGCGGCAGCCGGTGCAGCTGACCGACACCCTGTTCGTGGCCGGCGACCACCGCGACACCGCATCCCAGCAGGGCGCGCTGGCCTCCGGAGCACGTGCGGCGCAGGCCGTGCACCGTCAGTTGGGGTGACCCGGGTGCAGCTCGAAGAGCACGGCTCGGGAATTCCCTGATGCCGGATACCGGGGTTTAGACCTGGTGGCTTTGGCCGCCGGCCCGGTATTCCTCCGCGGCCTATCCGTTATGCCGGCTCGGCTCTCCGGATTTCGTTTCCGGCAGGTCGGTTCCCCTTGGTTGCGTATGTGTCCTGCACGCCCTGGCGTGAATATCGGATACGAGATCCGGCAGATTCCAAAGGGTTCTCCGGAGCGGGATGCCCGTACGGCGCGGCACGCGAAAGGGCGGGTCCGGATCCGAAGATCCGGGCCCGCCCTTCAGCGGTAGAACTGGCGCTGGTCAGCGTGGACTAGAAGTCCATGCCGCCCATGTCCGGAGCGCCGCCGGCCGGAGCCGCCGCCTTCTCCGGCTTGTCGGCCACCACGGCCTCGGTGGTCAGGAACAGCGCGGCGATGGAGGCGGCGTTCTGCAGGGCAGAGCGCACCACCTTCGCCGGGTCCGGCACGCCTGCGGCCAGCATGTCGCCGTACTCGCCGGTCGCGGCGTTCAGGCCGTGACCCTGCGGCAGGCCGGCGACCTTCTCGGCCACCACGCCGCCCTCGAGACCGGCGTTGACCGCGATCTGCTTGAGCGGAGCCGACAGCGCCACCCGGACGATGTTGGCACCGGTGGCCTCGTCGCCGGTCAGCTCGAGCTTGTCGAACGCCGTCACCGCGGCCTGCAGCAGGGCAACCCCACCACCGGCCAGGATGCCCTCTTCGACGGCAGCCTTGGCGTTGCGAACGGCGTCCTCGATGCGGTGCTTGCGCTCCTTGAGCTCGACCTCGGTCGCGGCACCGACCTTGATGACCGCCACGCCGCCGGCCAGCTTGGCCAGCCGCTCCTGCAGCTTCTCGCGGTCGTAGTCGGAGTCGGAGTTCTCGATCTCGGCGCGGATCTGGTTGACCCGACCCTGGATCTGGTCGGCGTCGCCAGCACCCTCGACGATGGTGGTCTCGTCCTTGGAGATGGTGACCTTGCGGGCCCGGCCGAGCAGCTCCAGGCCGGCGGTCTCCAGCTTGAGGCCGACGGTCTCGGAGATGACCTGGCCACCGGTCAGGATCGCGATGTCCTGCAGCATGGCCTTGCGGCGGTCGCCGAAGCCCGGAGCCTTGACGGCGACGGACTTGAAGGTGCCGCGGATCTTGTTGACCACCAGGGTGGACAGCGCCTCGCCGTCGACGTCCTCGGCGATGATCGCCAGGCCCTTGCCGGACTGCATGACCTTCTCCAGCAGCGGCAGCAGGTCCTTGACGTTGGAGATCTTGCCCTCGTGGATCAGGATGTAGGCGTCGTCCATCTGCGCCTCCATCCGCTCGGTGTCGGTGACGAAGTAGGCGCTGATGTAGCCCTTGTCGAAGCGCATGCCCTCGGTCAGCTCGAGCTCGAGGCCGAAGGTGTTGCTCTCCTCGACGGTGATGACGCCTTCCTTGCCGACCTTGTCCATCGCCTCGGCGATCAGCTCGCCGACGGTGGTGTCAGCGGCCGAGATCGAGGCGGTGGCAGCGATCTGCTCCTTGGTCTCGACCGGCTTGGCGGTGTTGAGCAGGTGCTCGGTCACGGCCGCGACGCCCGCCTCGATGCCCCGCTTCAGGGCCATCGGGTTGGCACCGGCGGCCACGTTGCGCAGGCCCTCGCGGACCAGCGCCTGGGCCAGCACGGTGGCCGTGGTGGTGCCGTCACCGGCGACGTCGTCGGTCTTCTTGGCAACTTCCTTGACCAGCTCGGCGCCGATCTTCTCGTACGGGTCCTCGAGCTCGATCTCCTTGGCGATCGAGACGCCGTCGTTGGTGATGGTGGGGGCGCCCCACTTCTTCTCCAGCACGACGTTGCGGCCCTTCGGGCCCAGCGTCACCTTCACCGCGTCGGCAAGGATGTTCATGCCGCGCTCGAGGCCGCGACGGGCCTCTTCGTTGAACGCGATCAACTTAGCCATGCGTGTCGTCCTTTACTTGTTCGGTGCTGATCCCAGCACTGACCAGCAGTCGACCGACCGGCGATGCCCGCGACGGCCGACGCCCCTCATAGTCGGGGCGCCTCATCACGATCGGTTAGCACTCAAGATAGCAGAGTGCTAAGTCAGGTTTAGCACTCCGGCAGGCCGAGTGCAAGGTGGTCCGCAACGCCCGCGAGGCACCCCGGCGCCTGCGGTTGTCGGAGGCAGCGCCTACCGTGCCAGGCATGAGTTCAGCCAACCTTCCGGGCTTTCCGCAGACCCGCACGGTGGACCAGGTCGACGACTTCTTCGGCACCGCCGTACCCGATCCCTACCGCTGGCTGGAGGACCAGACCAGTTCCGAGGTCTCGGACTGGGTGCGCAAGCAGGCCGAGGCGGCTGACGAGTACCTGCAGGGCCTGCCCGGGCGGGACCGGCTGTCCGCCCGGCTGCGCGAGCTGATCGCGCTGCCGAGTTCCACCGCGCCGGTCAAGCACGGCAGCCGCTGGTTCCGGCTGACCAATGACGGCAGCCAGCAGCAATCGGTGTTGCGGATGTCTGACGGGCCGATGGGCGAGGGCACGGTGCTGCTGGACCCGAACCCGGTATCTGCCGACAGCAGCACGGCACTGGCGGCCGCAGTCGCCGACCGCACCGGCAGCCTGGTCGCCTGGTCCTACCAGGAGGCCGGCAGCGACTGGTGCCGCTGGCGGGTGCGCTCGGTCGAGACCGGCACCGACCTGCCCGACGACGACGTCCGGTGGGCCAAGTTCATCGAGCCGCGCTGGCTGCCCGACTCCAGCGGTTTCCTCTATGCCCTCTTTCCGCCGAGCGACCCGGACGACATCTATTCCTCCGTCGCCGGCACGCCGCGGTTGATGTTGCACCGGATCGGCACCGCACAAGCCGACGACGAGCTGATCTTCGAACTGCCCGACCAGCCCACCGCGAGCCCGTGGCCGGAGATCGACCACGCCGGGCGCTGGCTGGTCGTCATCGTCGACGACCCGGCCGCCGACGCCCGCTCGGTCTGGGTGCGTGACCTCAGCCTGCCCGGCAGCCAGTTGCGCCAGCTCGTCGAGCCGTCCGGCGCGCAGTGGGCCTTCGTCACCGCGCTGCCCGCCGGGCTGGTGATGCACACCGACCTCGAGGCCGGCCGCGGCCGGCTGGTGCTGCTCGACCCGCAATCCGGCGCGATCAGCACCCTGGTCGCGGAGCGCGAACAGTTGCTGCTCGTCGCAACGGCCGGGTCCGGTGCGCTGGTGCTGAGCTGGCTGGCCGACGCCCGGTCGCTGCTCACGGTGCACTCCCTGGACGGCGCAGAGATACGCACCGTCGAGTTACCGGGCCTGGGCACCGTGAGCGACCTGCAGGCCGACGAGGACTCCGACCTGGTGCACCTGATCTTCTCCTCCTTCCAGGCCCCACCGGTGGTGCTCCGGCACGAGCTCGACAGCGGGCACACCTCGGTCGTCTTCGACGCCGCAGCCGGCCTCGACCTGCCGGCCATCGTCACCGACCAGATCTGGATCACCAGCGCCGACGGAACCCGGCTGCCGGCCTTCGTGGTGCACCGGGCCGACGTCACCGCCGACAACGGGCCACATCCGTGCACGCTCTACGGCTACGGCGGCTTCTATGTCAGCCTGACGCCGGAGTTCTCGCCCGGCATTGCCACCTTCGTCGAGGCCGGCGGGGTGTGGGTGGTGGCGACCCTGCGCGGCGGCGGCGAGTACGGCGCCGAGTGGCACGACGCCGGCCGGCGGGACAAGAAGCAGAACGTCTTCGACGACACGATCGCCACCGCCGAGCAGCTGATCGCCACCGGCTGGACGGCACCGGGCAAGCTCGCCCTCAACGGCGGCTCCAACGGTGGGCTGCTGGTCGGCGCGGTTATCACCCAGCGACCGGAGCTGTTCGCCGCGGCGGTGCCCCAGGTCGGCGTGCTGGACATGCTGCGTTTCGACCGGTTCACCATCGGCTGGGCCTGGGTCGCCGACTACGGCCAGGCCAGCCGCAGCAAGGACGAGTTCGACGTGCTCTACGCCTACTCGCCCTATCACCGGCTGCGGGAGGGGGTGCGGTACCCGGCGATCCTGGTGATGACCGCCGACCACGACGACCGGGTGGTGCCGGCGCACAGCTTCAAGTTCGCGGCCCGGCTGCAGGCGGTCAGCCCGCCCGGCTCGGTGGCCTACCTGCGGGTGCAGTACAGCGCCGGTCACGGCCAGGGCAAGTCCCGCTCGACCCAGATCGCCGAGCGCACCGACATGCTGGCCTTCGTCGGCCACCACACCGGACTGGACTTCGACCGGGCCGGCCTCGCGAGCATGGCGGGCGGCGCGCAGCCCGGCGCCGGACCAGCTCCCGACTAGCCGGTCGCAGGCTCCCGGGTATGGCAATGCCGCGGCCGTTCCGACCACCTGTTCGGGAAAGTCGGAACGAGCCGCGGCAAAGAACCGCTGGTTCAGCTTGTTACTGGACGACCTTGACGGCGTCGGCCTGCGGACCCTTCGGGCCCTGAGCGACCTCGAACTCGACCCGCTGACCCTCTTCCAGAGAACGGTAGCCGTCGACCTGGATGGCGCTGTAGTGGACGAAAACGTCCTGGCCGCCGTCCACGGCGATGAAGCCGTAGCCCTTCTCGTTGTTGAACCACTTCACGGTGCCCTGTGCCACACTGCACTCCTTGCTGGCTCGACCGGGCCGTCACACCTCGTGACGCCGGGGTCTTCGTTCCACGGTCCCGGCAGCTCGGTGCGCACGCTGGCCCAGGCCACCGTGGTCCTTCGTTGGCGAAACGTCCGTCACTCGACCAAGCGGCAAATTACCGGTTGCCGGGGCACCCCGCCACCGGATCGGCGTATTTGCTGCCTCGGCGCGTCGCGGCGGCCCCGAATGTCGGATTCGGACTGGTCCGGCGGATCAGAGCAGTCCGGCGGATCAGAGCAGTCCGGCGGACCGCATTCCCTTCAGCGTCGGTGAGATCACCGCGGTCGGAGCCACCCGGCCGGCCACCGCGTCCAGCGTCTTCAGGCCGTCCCCGGTGTTGTAGATGACCGTCTCGCGGCTGGTGTCGAGCACCCCGGCCGCCACCAGCTTGCGGCAGACCGCGGTGGTGACCCCGCCGGCGGTCTCGGCGAACACCCCGGTGGTGCGGGCCAGCAGCTCGATGCCGGCCCGGATCTCGTCGTCGCCGACCTGCGCCATCGCCCCGCCGGCGCTGCGCACCGCGTCCAGGGCGTACGGGCCGTCGGCCGGGTTGCCGATGTTGAGTGACTTGGCGATCCCGGTGGGACGCACCGGCAGCACGGTGTCACGGCCGGCCGCGAAAGCCTCGGCGATCGGCGCGCAGCCGGCGGACTGCGCACCGTAGACCCGGTAGTCCAGCGGCTCCACCAGCCCGATCCGGGTCAGTTCTCCGAACGCCTTGTGCACCTTGGTCAACAGCGACCCGGACGCCATCGGCACCACCACCTGCTCGGGCAGCCGCCAGCCGAGTTGCTCGGCGACCTCGTAGCCCAGCGTCTTCGAGCCCTCGGCGTAGTACGGCCGGACGTTGACGTTGACGAACGCGGTCTCGGCGAACTCGTCGGTCTCGGCCAGCTCGCTGCACAACCGGTTGACGTCGTCGTAGGAACCGTCCACGGCCACCAGGGTGCCGCCGTAGACGGCGGTCTGGGTGATCTTGGCCGGCTCCAGGTCGGCGGGCACGAAGACGATCGAGTCCATGCCGATCCGGGCGGCGTGCGCGGCGACCGAGTTGGCCAGGTTGCCGGTGGAGGCACAGGCGATCCGGCGGAAGCACAGCTCGCGGGCGGCGGTGATGGCCACCGAGACCACCCGGTCCTTGAACGAGTGGGTCGGGTTGGCCGAGTCGTCCTTGATCCACAGGGGCGCGCTGAAGCCGAGCTGGTCGGCCAGCCGGTCGGCCCGGATCAGCGGCGTCATGCCGGTTCCGGATTCGACCCGGGTGGCCGGGTCCTGCCCGACCGGCAGCAGTCCGGCGTAGCGCCACAGCGAGTGCGGGCCGGCCTGGATGGCCTGCCGGGTGACCGAGGCGAGCCGGTCGGTGGCATAGCCGATCTCCAGCGGGCCGAAGCAGTCGAAGCAGGCGTGTTGGGCCCCGAGTGGGTAGCCGGCGCCGCAGTTGCGGCAGACCAGGGCCGAGGCCGGGCTGGCGACGGGGGTCGGGAGGGTTGCAGTCATGTGCGAGGCCTTTCTCCTCATCTTCCCCGGCGCACGCGGATGCGTGGCCAGGCCGGAGTTGGCACCTGCCATACGGAGTCCTCGACACGCAGCAGACCGGGCCAGCCGAGCTGGCGGAACGGTCATCTGGCGTACGTGCTGGTTCTCACGGTGGTTGCCGGGGCTTCAACGGGCCGGTCCCTCTGCCCCTCTGGATGAGCCGAGCTATGAAGTTGTCCGTCCCTGACTGTAGTCGTAGGTCAGGATGACGATGACCGCGCCCGAGCCCAGACCGTCGAACTTCGGCCGGACCCGCTGGATCTCGGGGAACTGGGCCTGCAGCGCCTCGGCAGCTGCCCGAGAGCCCGGTACGCCGGGGTCGTAGTAGGCGGCCGTCGAGAGGATGTCGCCGTCGAAGGTGCTGGTGTCGGTGACCGTCCAGCCGCCCGCCTCGAAGCGCTCGGTGGCGAAGCGGGCCTCCGCCGGCCGGCCGGTGTTGTCCAGCACCACCAGCGGGGTGCTCGCCGGGCTGCCGGGCGCGGCGAGGCCGGTGACCTGCCCGGCTGCCGACCCGGTGGGGCTCGGAGCCGGCGTGGCAGCGCCGGACTGGCGGGTGCCGGCGCCAGCCGCCGTGGCGGTGCCCGTGCCGCCGGCGGCCTGGGTTGCGCCTGACCCGGAATCCTGGGTCGCGGCACCGGCTGCCGAGATCGGCAGCGCGCTGCGTCCGGCCTGCCGGCCACCCGGATGGCCGAGCGCGGAGTAGGCAATGAAGGCGAGCAGGACGCCGGCCACTACTAGCAATGCACCCAGCAGCCGCTCAACGGGTCGGTGCACAACGGGAGGAGCAAGGTGGGCCACGGGCGTGAAGTTTAGATCAAACCTCGATGCCCAAGCGTCGCGCTGAGCGCTGCCGCTGCCGGCTGGCGCGCAGCCGCCGGAGCCGCTTGACCAGCATCGGGTCGGCAGCCAGCGCCTCGGGAGTGTCGATCAGGTTGTTGAGCACCTGGTAGTAGCGGGTCGAGGACATGTCGAACAGCTCGCGGATCGCCTGCTCCTTGACGCCGGCGTACTTCCACCACTGCCGCTCGAAGGCGAGGATCTCCCGGTCCCGGCGGGTCAGCCCGTCGCCATCGGTGGCCCCGGGGACGCCGACAGCCGTGCCCTCGGCGGCCTGGTAGTCGCTGCGCAGAGCGTCGTGGGCGGCGGGCGCGGGATCCATGCGGCCTCCGATCGGGAAAGGGAATTGCATCGCTGTCATTCAGGTGGCCCTATTCAACCACGCCCGCCTGACAAGAATGGCCTAGTCGCCGTGTCGGTGCCGCTGTGGGGCGTTCCGACGCGGCGTTGCGACGCGGTGTCCCGACGCGGTGTCCACAGCAGGGCCGGCGTTCCACAGAACCTGCCGGCCGGCCCGGTGCCGAGCGCGTCGGCGGCATCGTCGTTCCATGCCGATGCCCGTTCCATCCCCGCTGCTGGATTCCGCCCGCCTCGACGCCCTCAGCCGGGAGCTGGCCGGGTTTGCCGCCGAGCTCGCAGCACGGCGATCCGAGCTGTGGTCCCGGGCCGGCGAGCTGTCCTGGCACTCGCCGGCGGCGCGTGCCTTCGCCACCGTGTTGCACGAACTGCTCGGGCAGTTGGACCGGGCCGGTGGCCGGCTGGCCGAGCTTTCGGCCACCGTCCGGACCCACCGGCAGCGGGCCGGTGACCGGGCGGCCGCGCTGGCCCGGCTGGCCCACTCTGGGCTCGCTGCCGTCGAGCGCGTCGTGCGACTGCCATGAGGGCAGCCGGCTCGGTCAGCGTGCGGGGCGGCAGCGGTTCGATCGCGGCCGATCTCGAGCAACTGGCCGCCTTCGCCGCGCTGCTGGACGGTGCGGCGGATTCGCTGGCCCGGATGCTGCGGGTGCTGGCGCACTGCCTGTCCGAGCCCGCGATGGTCGGCGCCGCGGCGCTGGACCCGGTCGGCGCGGCACAGGTCGCAGCCTTGGCGGGCATCGCCTCGGCCGGTGCCGTCGCGGCGCTGGCCGGCTGCCAGTCGGCGGCGGCCGGCCTGCGGTCAGCGGCGGTCAGCTACCGCGCGGCCGACGAGTTGGGCCGGCGGCTGGCACTGCTCGTCGCGGCCGGCCTGGAACTGCCGTCGGCCCTGGCACCGCCGACCGGAGCGCTGCGGCTACCCGCTGGACCGTTGCCCGGCTCGGTTCCGGTCCGCCGGGCCGGTCCGGTTCGCGAGCAACCGGCCGGGTGGCAGTCCCGGCTCACCACCGACCCGCAGCTGGCCGCCCTGGCGGTGCGGCTGGCCACCCTGGCCGGTACCGGCGGGGTGCCGGTGCCGGGCGCGACGACCGCGCTCGCCGGGCTGCTGGCCGCCCGGTACGCCGACGGCACGCCGGTAGTGACCGGTCACCCGCTCGACCCGGTCGCCGATCGGGCCGGGCCGCCCCGCAGCAGCGCCGACCTGATCCGGGCACTGGCGCTGCGCAACGCGGCCGACGACGGCGGCGGCGCGGTGGACGTCCGGATCCTGGACGGGCCGGCCGGCCGCCGGGTGATCGTCGATATCACCGGCACCACGGTGTGGAACCTCGACCCGCGGCGGCGCACCGCGCAGGCCAGCGACTTCGGCACCGACCTGCGCGCGCTGGCCAACCGCTCCTCGGTGTACGAGCGCGGGGTGGTCCAGGCGTTGCGGCGGGCCGGCGTCCGGCCCGGCGAGCCGATCATGCTGGTGGGGCACAGCCTGGGCGGCATGATCGCGGCCCGGCTGGCCGGCCAGCTGCAGGCCGGCTCCGGCTTCACGGTGACCCACCTGGTCACCGCCGGCTCGCCGATCGGGCTGGCCCCGATACCGCGTTCGGTGTCGGTGCTGGCGTTGCAGAACGCCGGCGACCTGGTGCCCGAGCTGGACGGCGTGGACAACCCGCGACGGGGCAACTGGATCACCGTGCGGACCGACCACGGCGAGCCCACCGTGCATGGCAGGCACGCGCTACAGGCCTACCTCGCCGGGGCCACCGATGCAGATGCCTGCCTCGATCCGGCGCTGGCCGGCTGGCGGCGCTCGGCGGCCGATTTCCTCACCGCCGACCAGGTGCACACCCAGGTGTTCCAGATCCGGCGCGCGCCATGAGCACACCGAATCTCGGCAACGAGGCTGCCGGTTGCCTCAGCAGCCCGGGTGCAGCAGGATCGGCCAATGCTCGGGTTGATGCAGGACGTCCCGCTGACCATCGACTCCATCCTGCGCCGCAGCGAGCGGATGTATCCGACCCGCCGCCTGGTGACCCAGCAGGTGGCGGACCGGGAGCGGATCACCCTCGCCGACCTGGCGACCCGGTCCCGGCAGGTCGCCGGAATCCTCGCCCGGCTCGGCGTCAGCGCCGAGGGGCGGGTGGGCTCGTTCGGCTGGAACACCGCAAACCATGCCGCCCTCTACTTCGGGGTGCCGGGCACCGGCCGGGTGCTGCACACCCTCAACATCCGGCTCTTTCCCGAGCAGCTGGTCTACACGGTCCGGCATGCCGAGGACGAGGTCGTCTTCGTCGACCGCTCGCTGCTGCCGCTGTTCTCCCAGTACCTGCCCCAGCTCGACTGCGTGCGGCACGTGGTGGTCCTCGACGACGGCGCACCGGCCCCGTTGCCGGAGGACTCCCGGGTGCTGACCTGGCAGGACGTGGCCGGAGACGAGCTCGACTACTACGGCACCGTCACCGACGAGAACACCGCCGCGGCACTGTGTTACACCACCGGCACCACCGGCAATCCCAAGGGCGTGCTGTACTCGCACCGCTCCACCTACCTGCACACCCTGGCCACCCAGCTGCCCGGCACCTTCGCCATCAACGACGCCGACGTGCTGATGCCGGTGGTGCCGATGTTCCACGCGATGGCCTGGGGACTGCCCTACGCCGCCGTGATGGCCGGGGCCAACCTGGTGCTGCCCGGTCCGGGGATGACGCCGGCCGCCCTGGTGGACCTGCTGGAGTCGGAACGGGTCACCATCACCGGCGGGGTGCCGACCATCTGGATGGGCATGCTGCCACTGCTCTCCGGACGCGACCTGTCGGCGCTGCGCAGCGTGATCTGCGGCGGCTCGGCGGTGCCCAGGGCGCTGTCGGAGGGCTGGCGGCAGGCGATCGGGCTGCCGATCACCCAGGCCTGGGGCATGACCGAGCTGTCCCCGCTGGGCACCGTGTGCACCCTGCGTGCCGAGCACGCCGACCTGCCCGAGGAGGAGAAGGCGGACCTGCGGGCCACCGTGGGCATTCCGCCGGTGGGTGTCGAGACCCGAATCGTGGACCCGCTCACCGGCCAGGAGCAGCCCTGGGACGACCGGGCTACCGGCGAGCTGGAGACCCGCGGGCCGTGGATCGCCCGGCAGTACTACCGGACCGACGAACCGGGCGAGCAGTTCAGCGCGGATGGCTGGCTGCGCACCGGCGATGTCGCCGCGATCTCGGAACTGGGCTACGTGCGACTGGTCGACCGCACCAAGGACCTGATCAAGTCCGGCGGCGAGTGGATCTCCTCGGTGGAGCTGGAGAACCAGATCATGGCCCACCCGGCGGTCGCCGAGGCGGCGGTGATCGCCGTGCCGCACCCGCGCTGGATGGAACGGCCGCTGGCCTGCGTGGTGCTCAAGGAGGGCCAGGAGCTGGACCGGGACGGGCTGCTGGAGTTCCTGACCGGGCGGGTGGACCGCTGGGGGCTGCCGGACGACGTGGTCTTCCTCGACGAGATTCCCAAGACCAGCGTGGGCAAGTTCTCCAAGAAGACGCTGCGCGAAAAGTTCGCCGACCACCAGGTGGAGCGTCCCGCCGGCGACTGAGCCGCCTACCAGGTGCAGCGGCCCGCCGGCGACTGAGCCGCCCACCGATCGCCTCGATCCCGATCGCCGGTATCGCTCACCGTGCCGGTCGATCCCGGTCGCCGTATTGCTCACCCGTGCCGGCCACCGGACGATGGTGCTGCTGAGCCCGCCCAACCCTGCCTACGTGCCCACCACCGGCGTACCGGACAGCCCAGCCCCCTCGGCTAAACCCGGCAAACCGTCTCACTGAGCAACGACACGGTGACGTTAGGTAACAATTTCACATCGCTAGCCAGGCAACGTGTCACTGATCGTTACGGTCCGGCCGAAACAAGTGAGACCAGAGTGATCAGAGTGCCAGCCCGTCCGCGGGTCCAGGGCACGCCCCCGAGGTCGGTAAGCCGACCAGGACACGTCAGGACGAGCACCTATGCGCATCGGTACCTCCTCTCGCACACCTCGCTGGGCCGCCAGGATCTTCGGCGGCGCTCCGACCCTCGGGGAGGCGGTACCCACCCGCCAGGTGGCCCCCGGCCAGGCGGCCACCCGCCGCCCGGGCGCCCGGACCGCCCGCCGGACGGCAGTCGCTGGAATCGCCGCCCTCGTCCTGGGCCTGCTGGTCCCCGCCGCCGCACTCGTCCCCACCGCGGCCGCGATCGCCGGTGTCAACCCGATCGGCGTGCTCGACGGCGTGAGCGTGCGCAGCTCCGACGGAACCGTCACCATCTCCGGCTGGACCGCCGACCAGGACGACCCGCTCGACCCGCTGCGGGTCGAGATCTACGACAACGGCGGCTACGCCACCGCCGTCATCGCCCAGGCCCCCCGGCCGGACGTCAGCGCCTCGGTGGCCAACATCGGCCCCAACCACGGCTTCACCGTCAGCTACGCCGGCAAGACCGGGCTGCACCAGGTGTGCGCGCTGGCCCTCAACCATGTCGGTGGCAGCAACACCCAACTGGGTTGTCGCAGCGTCCGGGTCGACAACGATCCGGTCGGCCAGCTCAAGATCAGCAGCCAGCAGCCCGGCGGCTTCTCGATCAGCGGGTACGCGATCGACCCGAACCAGCCGACCGCGCCGGTGCTGATCCGCACCTATCTCGACGGCCGGTACTCCTCAGGCCGGCTGGCCACCGCACCCCGCACCGACCTGCCCGCCCAGTACGCCGCCGGCGGCCCCAACCACGGCTTCTCCTTCCTGCTGCCCACCACGGCCGGCCGGCACACCATCTGCGTGTACGCGATGAACATCGGCGCCGGCTCGGTCAGCCCGCGGCTCGGCTGCAGCACCGTGACCCGTTTGGACAACCCGGTCGGTGCCTTCGAAACCGCCACCCAGCAGCCCGGCGGCTTCCTGGCCACCGGCTACGCGCTGGACCTCGACACCACCAGCCCGATCACGGTGCGGATCTACCTCGACGGCAAGTACGCGGCCGGCGCGTCGGCGTCGGTCACCCGCTCGGACCTGGCCACCCGCTACCCGGGCTACGGGCAGAACCACGGCTACGCGATCTTCACCAAGGTGCCGGCCGGCACCCACCAGTTGTGCGCCTACGGCCTCAACGTCGGCGCCGGCACCGTCAACACCCGGATCGGCTGCCGCACCGTCACGATGAACAGCAACCCCGTGGGCGTGCTCGGCTCCAGCCCGCAGCAACCCGGCGGCTTCCTGGCCACCGGCTACGCGCTGGACCCGGACACCACCAGCCCGATCATGGTCCGGATCTACCTCGACGGCCACTGGGTCTCCAGCGGCCTGGCCTCGGTATCCCGGTCGGACGTGGCGACCCGCTACCCCGGCTTCGGGCAGAACCACGGCTTCACCATCGTCACCCCCGCCGCCGCCGGTACCCACCAGCTGTGCGCGTACGCCATGAACACCGCCAGCGGAACGGTCAACACCCGGATCGGCTGCCAGACGGTCACCCGGACCGCCGACCCCGCCGGCAGCGGAGCGAGCATCGCCCGGGTGGGCGTTAGCGACACGGTGGCGATCTCCGGCTGGGTGCTCGACCCCGACAGCACCGCCCCGGTCACCGTCCGGATCACCAGTGACGGCGTCGAGAAGCGCCTGCTGAGCGCCAACCAGACCGCCACCGGCATCGGAACCGCCTGGTCGCGCTACGGCAGCAACCACGGCTACTCGCTCAACCTGGTGCTGGACGGCTTCGAGCACCTGGTGTGTGCCACCGCGCTCAACGTCGGCCCGGGCAAGGACGTCTCGCAGGGCTGCCAGCGGATCACCACCTCGGGCTCGGCCTCCCCCGCCGCGCCCACCGGCCTGAGCGCCTGGCCCGGCAGCAAGCAGGTCACCCTGAACTGGGCCGCCTCGGTGGCCACCGCCGCGCCGGTGAGCAGCTACGAGATCCTGGTGACGCCCGGCAACCGGACGGTCAGCGTGGCCGGCACCGCGCTGTCGGCGGTGGTGACGGGGCTGCTCAACGGCACCACCTACACCTTCACCATCCGCGCCATCAACCTCTACGGCCGCAGCTCCACGGCCAGCATCCGGGCGGTGCCGACCAACGTGCCGCCGCAGACCTCGCCGGCCCCGGTGTCGACCAGCCACTACATCCGCAACCTGACCGGCAACGCCAGCTTCGACCTGCCGATGATGCGCCGGATGGGCGCCACCGACGCCAGCTACAACCCCTCCGGGCACAGCTACCTGGTGCTGCTGCAGATCGGCGGCCAGGACGAGTACCGCAAGGGCGTGCTGCTGTCGGCGATCGCCAAGTACGTCAGCTACCCCACCGTGGTGGCCGGCATGAAGGCCTACCTGGACGGCTACGTCAGCGCCCAGAAGCCCTACGCCCCGCTGACCCTGGCCATCGGGACCAACAACGACGTCGACGTCAGCTACTCCGCCGGCGTCTCCTGGTCGCGCAACGTGGTCAACCCGGTGCTGTCCTACGCCGCCAGCAAGTACCCGGGCGTGGTGATCGCCGGCGCCAACGACATCGAGCCGGGCTTCTCGGCGACGGTGGGCGAGAGCCGGTCGTGGGTGTCGGGTTACCTCGCCTCCACCACCGCCAAGTACGTCTTCAACGGCTCGGCCGACGGCTGCTCGACCTCGGTGCCCAACAGCCGGTGCAACAACGGCTGGACGATGTCGGACCTGCAGTGGCTGTCCGGCGGTGCGTCGCCGAGCCGGACCATCAACCTGCCGCAGATCTACAACTACGCGATGCCCTTGCAGTGGAAGAACATCTCGCTGACCGGCACCGCGGCCGGCAAGCCCCGGCTGTACTTCGGCGGCCCGCTCACCGAGGTCACCGCCTGCACCCAGGCCGGCAGCTGCGGCAGCATCAGCAATGTCGACGCCTGGAACCGGTTGTGGAACGCCATCTCCTCCACCGCCGCGACCAAGCAGAGCCAGATGCCGCACGGCACCGATCTGCGGATCAACTAGGGTCCCCTCGATGACTGCCTCCCGCCTGCGCGCCTGCCTGCTGCTCGGCGCCGTCCTGGTGCTGGCCACCGGCTGCGGACCCGACGACCAGCCGCAGGCGGCAGCCGGCTCCCAGCCGGTGAGCTCCGCGGCCGGCAGCTCCACCCCGGACAGTTCCGCACCGGCCAGCTCGCAGCCGGCCAGCTCCGCCGCGATCAGCTCACCGGCCGGCGTGGTGAGCCGGCCCAGCCGTACCCCGACCACCCCGGCTTCCCGGCCGGCGTCCAGCACGCCGGCCGGCAAGATCGAGGCCGGCGGCTGTGCCACCCCCGCGCTGGCGATCGAGGCGCTGCGCGCGTCCGGGGCGGCCGGGCACCAGTACGCCTTCCTGCAGTTCACCAACCGCTCGGCCAAGACCTGCTCGCTGACCGGCTACCCCGGCGTACAGCTGGTCAAGGCCGGCACGACGCTGGGCCAGCCGGCGGTCCGCAGCGGCAAGCCGATCTCCACGGTGCAGCTGGCGCCGGGCAAGTCGGTCACCGCCGAGCTGGTGATCGCCTCGACCTGCCAGGCGGACAAGTCCGACTCGGTGGCGATCTACCCGCCGAACCGCACCGAACGGATCGTGGTGCCGCTATCGGTGCGCGGCTGCCCGATGACCGTCGACCCGGTGGTCGCCGGCTGACCCACCCGCGGTGGGGGCAGTTCCGAAGCGCAGAATCGAGGGTATGAGCTACCTCGCCGCCGACGACCGCTACCAGAACATGACCTACCGCCGGGTGGGCCGCAGTGGGATCCAGCTGCCGCTGATCTCGCTCGGCCTCTGGCACAACTTCGGCGACGACCGGCCACTGGAGACCCAGCGGGCGATCCTGCGGCGTGCCTTCGACCTCGGCGTCACGCATTTCGACCTCGCCAACAACTACGGCCCGCCCTACGGCTCGGCCGAGCTGAACTTCGGCAAGCTCTACGCCCAGGACTTCCGGCCGTACCGCAACGAGCTGTTCCTGTCGACCAAGGCCGGCTGGGACATGTGGCCGGGGCCGTACGGCGACCTCGGCTCACGCAAGTACCTGCTGTCCAGCCTGGACGATTCGTTGCGGCGCATGGGGGTGGACTACGTCGACGTCTTCTACCACCACCGCAACGACCCGGACACCCCGCTCGAGGAGACCATGGGAGCCCTGGACTCCGCGGTCCGCTCCGGCAAGGCGCTCTACGCCGGCATCTCCTCCTACTCCCCGCAGCGCACCGCCGAGGCCGCGAAGATCCTGCGCGAACTGGGTACCCCGCTGTTCATCCACCAGCCGTCCTACTCGCTGCTCAACCGCTGGATCGAGGGCGGCCTGCTCGACGCGGTGGCCGAGGCCGGCGCCGGGGTGATCGCGTTCTCCCCGCTGGCGCAGGGAATGCTGACCGACAAGTACCTCGACGGGGTGCCGGCCGACTCACGGATGGCCGAGAACTCCTCGCTGCCGGCCGAACTGCTCTCCGAGGAGAACCTGCAGCGCATCCGGGCACTGAACGAGATCGCGAGCCGGCGCGGCCAGTCGCTGGCCCAGCTGGCGATCGCGTGGGCGGCCCGCGACGAGCGGGTCAGCTCGGTGCTGGTCGGCGCCTCGTCGGTGCGCCAGCTCGAGCAGAACCTCGCCGCGCTGGAGCACCGCTCCTTCAGCTCTGACGAGCTCGACGAGATCGACCGGTATGCGGTCGAGGGCGGCGTCGACCTGTGGCGCGAGGCGGCGACCAGCTGAGCAACCGCGCCTGCCGCCGCTGCCCGGCGCGTCACCTCGGGTGACTGCACCCTTACCAATTAGCTACGTTCGCCATCCTTGCCCTAGCTCGTAATCTATGAAATCTTAGGGCCGGAAACAGCATTTTAGGGCGATTTGGAACTTTCATGATCCTCTGACGCTCTGGGTGCGGAGGAGGCGACGATGCGGGTAGCTGTCCTCGGAACCGGGTTCGGTGCGCAGCACCTGGACTGGCTGGCCCGGCATCCGGAGCTGGAGCTGGATACCCTCTGCTTCCGGCAGGACCACCAGCGGGCCGCGGAGCTGGCCGCCCGGTACGGCATCCCCAACCTCAGCACCGACCCGGCCGGCGCGCTGGCCGAGCGCGGCATCTCCCTCGCGGTGATCGTCACCCCACCGGACACCCACCAGCCGCTGGTGGCGGCCGCGCTACAGGCCGGCGCCTTCGCCTTCGTGGACAAGCCGCTGGCCAGCACCCCCGGCTCGGCCGCCGAGTTGGTCGAGCTGGCGGCCGGCACCCCGCGGCGCGGCGCGGTCAACTTCCAGTGGCGCGCCCATCCGGCCGTCCGCGAGCTGCGCGACCAGTTGGCCGACGGGATCGGGACGCTGCTGCGGGTGCAGGCCAGCTTCTTCCACGACTTCTTCCTTGCCGCCGGCGAGGAGGCGACCGGAGCCCGGGCCGGCGACGGATCGGCTGCCGAGGCACCGGTCGGCTGGCGACAGCTTCCCGAGCATGCCGGAGCCGGCACCCTGGGCGACCAGGGCGTGCACCTGTTCGACCTGCTGCACTGGCTGCTCCCGCGCGACTGGTCGGTTCTCGCCGCGCACACCGGCACGGTGCGCCAGGACCTCGACCCGCCGGCGCTGCAACCGGCCGGCACCCGAACCGAGGACCTGGCCGAGGTGTGGCTGCGCGACCCCGGGTCCGGCTGCCTGGCCAGCCTCTCGCTGTCCCGGCTGACCCGCGGGGTGCGGGCGATCGAGTTGCAGATCGAGGGGTCGCGACGCTGCCTGCAGCTGTACCTAGCGGCCGACGATGCCTCGGCGGAGCTCACCGTGCACGGCGGCAACGCGACCAGCAAGACCGCCCGGTACGGGCCGACCTCGCTGGACCCCTACCCCCAAGTGCTGGCCGCGCTGGCCGGTCGGCCCGACCCGGACCAGCTGCTGGCGAGTTTCGCCGACGGGTGGTGGGCCCAGCAGCGGCTGGCCGAGGCCGTCGCGCTGGCCTCGCCCGCGCCGTCGCGCGCCGGCTGAGTACGAAGACGCGTTTCCCAGCACAGAGTTTGTTCCGCCACGCAGCAGAGGAGTTCCCGATGCCCGAACCACTTCGTCTAGCCGTCTGCGGGGTCGGCAACAACATCTCGGCCCTGTTCCAGGGCGCCCACTACTACCGGCAGCTGCTCTCCCACGGCGTCCCGGCCGCCGAGCTGCCCGGCATCAAACATGCCGAGATCGGCGGGTTGGGGGTGGCCGACATCGAGTTCGTGGCCGCCTTCGACGTGCATCCGGCCAAGGTGGGCCTGCCGTTCTCCGACGCGGTGCTGGCCGCCCCGAACAACTACCCGAGGCTGGACGTCGCACTGCCCGAGGTGCGCTTCCCGGTGACGCCGGGCCTTACCGCGGCCGACTGCACGCCGTCCGGGCCGGCCTGGGCCCGGATCGTCCGGCAGCTGCGCGACAGCCGGGCCGAGGTGCTGCTCTACTCGCTGCCGACCGGCCTGCAGTGGGCCGCCGACGCCTACGCCCAGCTCGCCCTGGAGGCCGGCACCGCATTCGTCAACTGCACGCCGGAAGCGGTCGCCCGGGTGCCGGCCGTGCTGGCCGAGTTCGAGCGGCGCGGCCTGCCGCTGGTCGGCGACGACCTGGCCAGCCACCTCGGCACCTCGGTGGTGCACCGCGCGCTGCTCGGCCTGCTCACCGACCGCGGGCTGTCGCTGGTGAGCTCCTACCAGCTCAACCTGGGCGGCAACGAGGACTTCAAGAACCTGCGGGTGGTGGGTGAGAGCAAGCGCGCCTCCAAGCTCAACGCGCTCGCCCAGGACGGGCTGGACACCAGCAAGGTGGAGGTCATCCCGTCCGCCGGCTTCGTCGCCCACCTCAACGACAACAAGGTGGGGATGCTCAACATCGAGGCGGTCGGCTGGGCCGGCACCCCGATCTCGGTGGACCTCAAGCTCAAGGTGCAGGACTCCAGCAACGCCGCCGGGGTGATCATCGACCTGATCCGGATCGCGGCCGCCGCCAAGCGGCTGGGCCTGGGCGGCTTCCCGGCCGCCGCCGCGCGGATCCTGAAGTCGCCGGCCGGCGGCCACCCGTCCATCACCGAGGCCGCGATTGCGCACAGCCTGCTGGAGCTGGATGCCGGCATGCACGTCGCCGGCGACCGGCCGAGCGTCGAACATGCATCGTGACCGGGCGTCCGGCGCGGTGGTCGTGCGGCTGCTGGCCTTTCCCGGGGTAGACGACCTGGACCTGCTGGGCGCCTACGGGGTGCTGTCCAAGGCCGCCGAGCTCACCCTGGCCGGCCCCCCGCCCTGGCTGGACGTCGCGGTGGCCGCCGACCAGCGGCAGCTGGCGACCGCCGGCGGGCTGCGACTGGCGGTGCCGGCCGGGTTGGACGAAGCCGGCCCACCGGACGCGGTACTGGTGCCGGGTGGCCGGGGCGTCCGGCGCCAGCTCGACGCGGCGGCGTACCTGGACTACCTGCGGGCCGCCCACCGGCACGGGGCCGCGCTCTACAGCGTGTGCTCCGGCGCGCTGCTGGTGGCCGCCGCCGGCCTGGTGGGCGGCGCCACGGTGGCCATCCACTCCGCCAAGCGCGCCGAGCTGGCCGAGCTGGCCCCGGACTGCCGGCCCGGCACCGGCCTGGTCCGGGACGGCGGGCTGACCTCGGTCGGCGGCGACCGGTCCGGCGCGGCCAAGTCGGTCGACCTGGCGCTGCAGCTGGTGGCCGACCATGCCCCCGGGGTGCTGGCCGCACTGCTGGACCGGACCGAGCTCTGCCAGGGCCGGGTGCTGGCCGAGCTGCCGGCGCATTCCAGCAGCGTGGCGCGCCGGTGACCGGCCGGGACGCAACGGTGCTGGTGACCGGCGCCAGCAGGGGGATCGGTGCCGCGACCGCGCTGCGGTTGGCGGCCGCCGGCTTCGACCTGGTGCTGTGGGCGCGCACCTGCGAGGAGTTGCAGGAGGTCGGCGAGAAGGCTGCGGCGTTCGGCGGCAGTGTCGCCGTCCGCGCGGTGGACGTCTCCGACGCCGGCCAGGTCGCCGCCGGTTACGCCGCCCTCGACCGGCAGTCGCCGCTGGCCGGCCTGGTGCTCAACGCCGGGTCGGGGCGCTGGCAGCAGATCACCGAGATCGAGGACGCGGTGTGGGACCGGACGCTGGCCACCAACCTGCGCGGCTCGATGCTGGTGCTCAGGCAGCTGCTGCCCCGGCTGCAGGCCCGGCCCGGCGCGCTGGTCGTCGGCGTGCTGTCCGACTCGGCCCGGTACCCGTTCCCGGGCCGGGCCGCCTACGCCGCGTCCAAGGCCGGCCTGGCGGCGCTGCTCGAGGTGGCCCGGCGGGAGACCCGCAGCGCCGGCGTCCGGATCACCGCACTGCTGCCCAGCCGGGTGGACACCGCCTTTCAGGGCAGCCTGGCCGAGGCCGCCGCCGGTTGCCGGCCGGGCTCGCTGTCGGCCGACGAGGTGGCCGAGGTGATCGGCTGGCTGTTCGAGCTGCCGCCCGGCATCGAGGTGCGTGAGCTGCAACTGGCCGCCCTGACCTCGTCCTTCGGTCCGTACGACGAGGTGCTGAGCCAGGAGGTGCCGTGGTGAGCTGGGACCGGAAAACCCTTGTTCCGGCAGGCCATTCCAAGCCGGTGGGCCGGTACAGCCCGGGTGTCGCGCTGCAGTCGGAGGCGGCCGGCAGCCTGGTCTTCGTCTCGGGCCAGGTCGCCACCGACGAGCGCGGCCGGCTGCTGCACCCGGACGACCCGGCCGGCCAGGCCGAGGTGGTCTTCGACCGGCTGGCCGCCGTGCTGGCCGCGGCCGGCCTGGAGCTGGCCGACCTGGTGAGCCTGACCATCTACGTCCGTGACCTGGCGGCGAACTTCGCCGCGGTGTCGGCGGTGCGCAACGCCCGGCTGAGCGAGCCCGGCCCGTCCAGCGCCTTCGTCGGCGTCGCCGCGCTGGTCGAGGACGGCTGTCTGGTCGAGATCAGCGGCATCGCTGCCCGGGCCACGGGTGAGCTGCGGTGACCAGCGTGCGGACCGGCGCCCGGCTGGCCGGCGACGAGATCGAGGCGCTGCGGCAGGCCGGCCGGCACGCCCGGATCCTGGTGGCCGGCTCGCTCAACCACGACGAGATCCTGATCGCCGACCACGACCCGGGCGACGAGGGCGCCGTGCTGGTGCGGGACCGGGTCACCGCACCCGGCGGCCACGCCGGCAACTGCGCGTCCGCGCTGGCCGCACTGGGTGCCGAGGTCTCGCTGCTGGCCGCGGTCGGCACCGACGGCACCGGTGAGCTGCTGCTCGACGACCTGTGCGAGCAGCGGGTGGACGTCAGCCCGATCGTCCGGATCGAGCACAGCCCGACCGGCCGGGTGGTCATTCCGGTGCTCGGCGAGCAGCACTTCATGCTGCTGCTGCCCGGCGCCAACGACCGGCTGGCCGGCGAGCACGTCCGGCGGGCGCTGGCCACCGACTACGGCGCGCTGGTGATCTTCGACCCGGCGCTGCCGGCGCTGGCCGAGATCTTCGCCGCGACCGCCGGCACGGCGCTGGCCGGCAACCTGTTCTGGAACCCGGGCGGGATCTACGCCCACCAGTCCTCGTCCCGGGAGTACCTGGCCCGGTGCCGGTCGATCCTGGTCAACCGCAACGAATGGCCGGCGGTGCGAGCCGGGCTGCCGGCCGGCTGGGCCGGGCGTCCGGAGGTGGTGCAGACGCTCGGTGCGGACGGCTCGGCCGGCCACGGCACCGACGGCGTGCTGCATGCCCCGGGCGAGGCGGTGCGGCTGGTGGACCCGACCGGCGCCGGGGACGCCTTCGCCGCGGGCTATGTGCTGGCCACCCTGGCGGGACTGGCCCTGGACCGCCGGCTGGCGGTCGGCAACATCTGCGGCGCGCTGGCGGTCACCGCGGTCGGCGCCCGGGGGCGGCTGGCCACCCTGGCCGACCTGGCGAGCTGGCGGGCACCGTGCTGAGGCGGGCACCGTGCTGAGGTGGGCACCGTGCTGAGGTGGGCACCGTGCTGAGGCTGCGGTCCAGTGCCGACGGCTGGCGCGGCGAGATCGGCGCCGGCTTCAGCCCGGCCGCGGCCGGCCTGCTCGCCGCCGCGGTGCTGGACGTGCTGGCGGCCCGGTTGCCGCTGCGCCGGGTGCTGATCAGCTACGACGGCCGCGCCGGAGGGCCGGAGGTGGCCGCCGCCGTGCACGCGGCGGTGGCCCGACGCCGGCCGGCGATCACCCCGCTGAGCTATGCCGGGCTGCCCACCCCGATCGCCTCGGCCGCGGTGTCGGCCGGCGCGGCGGACCTCGCGTTCCTGGTGACCGCAAGCCACAACCCGGCCGGCTGGAACGGCCTGAAGGTCAAGTTCGGCGTCGCGGGCAGCATCCCGGCCGCGATCGAGGCCGAGATCGAGGACCGGTACCTGGCGCTGGCCGAGTCGGTGGCCCCGCCCCTCGCGCCGGACGCCGCACCGGACCCGAGCCCGGCCCGGCCGGTGGTCGAGGCGCACCTGGCCCGAGTGCTGTCCCGGGTCGGCAGCGCGCCGGGCCCGCGGTGGCACGTGGTGGTGGACGGCCTGCACGGCATCGCCGGACCCGCCATGGTGCGGCTGGCCGAGCTGCTCGGCTGGACGGTGACCGCGATCGGCTGTGACGCCCGGCCCGACTTCGGCGGCCTGGTGCCGGACCCGTCGCTGCCGGCGTCCCGGCGTCGGATCGGCGCCGCGGTGCCGGAGCTGGCAGCCGACTTCGGCATCGTGCTGGACGGCGATGGGGACCGGGTGTTCGTGATCGGCCCGGACGGCGGGGTGCTCGGTGCCGGCGAGCTGTACGCGCTGCTGCTGGAGCAGCTGTACCGCAGCCGCGAGCTGCCCAGCCGGGACATCGCGGTGACCTCGACCACCGCCAGCCTGCCCGGCCGGATCGCGGCCGCGCACGGCGGTGAGGTGCTGGTCACCGGAGTGGGCTTCAAGCACATGGCCGAGCTGCTGGCCGGCGGGCGGATCTGCGCGGCCGGCGGCAATGTCGGCGACCTGGCCTTCGCCCCGTTCGGCGCCGACCGGGACCCGTCGGTGGCGGTCGCACTGCTGGCCCGGTCGCTGGCCGACAGCGGAGAAAGCCTGGCATCGGCCGTCCGGCGGCTGCGCGAGCGGTACGGCCGGCGGCACTACCTGGAGACCTCGGTCGGCTGCCCGGCCGGCGCGCTGGACCTTCCCGCCATCGCGACCGGGCTGCTGGAGGCCACCGGACTGGACCTCGCGGTGCTCGGCACCCAGCGGGTGGACGGTGTCCGGCTGGCGTTGCCGGACCAGCAGTGGCTGTCGGTGCGCCGGTCCAGCACCGAGAACCTGGTCCGGGCCTACGCCGAACTGGCCGGCCCGGTGCTGGCCGAACCGGCGCTGCGCAGCGCGCTGCAGGCCGCGGTGTACCGGGCCAGCCCGGCGACCTTTCCCTAAGCCCGCGGCCGAAGCCAACTCTTGCGGCAGGCCCGACCCTTCCCGACGAACAAGGAGCGATATATGGAACCCCCCGTCCTAGCGATCATCGGCGGCACCGGCTTCTACCGGTTCCTGCAACCGGTCGAGGAAGTCAGCCCGCAGACCCCGTTCGGACCGACCAGCGCGCCGATCAGCCTGTCGCTGCTGGATGGCCGGCCGGTGGCGTTCCTGCCCCGGCACGGGCGCGACCATGAGTACCTGCCGCACGAGGTGCCGTACCGGGCCAACCTGTGGGCGTTGAAGGAACTCGGCATCCACCAGATCTTCGGGTTGAACACGGTGGGCAGCCTGCAGGCCGAGTACCGGCGCGGCGACCTGGTACTGATGGACCAGTTCATCGACCGCACCAGCGGCCGGATCGACACCTTCTTCGGCAGGGACTCCCCGCTCAAGGGCGGCGCGCACATCAGCTCGGCGTTTCCGTACTGCGTGCGGATGCGCGAGCTCGCCAAGGGTGCGCTGGCCGGCATCGAGGGCGGCTTCCACGACACCGGCACGGTGGTGGTCACCCAGGGCCCGCGGTTCGGCACCATGGCCGAGAGCCGCTGGTACCGCTCGCAGGGCTGGCAGGTGCTCAACATGACCCAGTACCCCGAGGTGGTGCTGGCCCGCGAACTGGAGCTCTGCTACCTGAACCTGTCCTACGTCACCGACTACGACGTGGCGCTGGCCGAGGTGGTGGGTGGCGAGGAGGAGGACACCGACCTGGTCAGCCACGCCCGGGTGCTACAGGCCTTCAGCGCCGACTCCGGCCGCTTCGTCGAGGCGGTCACCCGGATCGTCAACGCGCTGCCGGCCGAGTTCGACTGCGGCTGCCGGCACGCCCTCGACGGCGCTCGGACCTAGCGGCGCCGATGGTGCTCGCGGTGCCGGAGTACGGGCCGGCCCTCGGTGACCCGTACGCCCGCTGGTCCGGCGAGCTGGTGCTGGTCCGGCACGCCCAGACCGGCTGCACGCTGACCGGGGAGTTCTGTGGCGACCATGACCCGCCGCTGTCGCCGGCCGGCCGGCTGATGGCTGCGCAGTTGGCCGACGCGGGCGGGCTGGCCGGGCTGGACCAGCTGGTGGCCAGCCCGGCCCGCCGCTGCGTCCAGACCGCCGGCCCGCTGGCCGGCCGGCACGGGCTCATCACCCAGCTCGATCCCCGGTTGCGGGAGCTGAGCTTCGGCCGGTGGGAGCGCCGCCGGCCGGCGCAGGTACGCGCCGAGCCGGACTACCGGCGCTGGTGCTCCGATCCTGCGCAGCACCCGCCGCCGGGCGGCGAGACCGGCCAGGCGGTGCTGGACCGGGTGCTGGCCGCCGCCGCCGAGGCGATGGCCGGCCGGGTCGGGGCGGACCAGACCAGGGTCGCGCTGCTCACCCACAAGGCGCCGGTGCGGCTGCTGGTCTGCCACTTCCTCGGACTGCCGCTGGCCGACTACCGCCGGATCGGGCCGGTCGCGGTCAGCTCGGTCACCCGGATCGCTTTCGACGGCGGCCGGGCCCGGCTGGTCGAGCTGGGCGGTGTGGACCACCTGGCGCCGCACTGGCAGGCCGCCCCCGACCTGGCCAGCTGACCCGGGCCGGCCGGGCCTGACCCGGGCCTGGCTGACCTGGCCGAGTGCCGGCCGAGGTATGTTGACCGGTTCGCGCCGGTTTCTTCTCGCTAGCGAAAGGACACCTCCGTCGTGCCGGTTCCGCAGCGCAGCAGCTATGACCTGATCATCGTCGGCGGTGGGGTGGCCGGCTGCGTGCTCGCCGCGGCCGCCCGGCAGCTGCCGGGGCTGTCGGTGCTGCTGGTCGAGGCCGGCCGGGACTACGGCCCGGACCGGGCCGGCTGGCCGGCCGGCATCCTGGACGCCCGCGAGCTGCCCCGCGACGACCTGTGGAACCCGGCCGCCCCGCCGAACGAGTGGTGCGGCCGGGTGCTCGGCGGCAGCTCCTGCGTGAACGGCTGCTGGCACACCTGGGGCTCCGATGCCGACTACGACGAGTGGGCCGAGCTGACCGGCTCGTCCGACCTGAGCGCGGCGGCGCTGGAGAAGCACCGCAGCACCGCGTTGGAGAGGTTGCGGGTCCGTCCGGTGGCCGAGGAGGAGATCTCGGCATTCTCGGCCGCGAGCGTGACCGGCGCACAGCGGCTGGGCTATCCGTTCGTGGCCGACCTGGCCGGCCGGACCGTCGGCGCCGGGGTCGGCCTGCCCCCGATCAACGCGGTCGGCGACCAGCGCGTCAACGCCGCCTTCGGCTACCTCGGCGACCGCCGGGACGACCCGGGCCTCGACATCCTCGCCGCCGCCGTCGTGCGGCGGCTGGAATTCAGCGGCGGCACCGTGACCGGGGTGCAGGTCAGCTCCGGCGGCCGGCTCCGACGGTTCTCGGCGGGTGCTGTGGTGCTGGCCGCCGGCGCCTTCGGCTCGCCGGCGGTGCTGATGCGCAGCGGCATCGGCGATCCGGCGCGGCTGACCGCCGACGGGGTGCCTGCGGTGCACGAGCTGCCCGGCGTCGGCGCCAACCTGTCCGATCACCCCGGGCTGACGCTGCGATTGGCGGCGACCGACCGGCTGCGCGCCGCGCTGGCCGAGATCGAGGGACGCGGCAAGCTCTACGCCAGCCAGGTGGCCGTCAAGGCCGCCTCGTCGACGTGCCCGGCCGGCCAGTGGGACCTGCACCTGCTGCCGACCGCCGGCGCCCCGTTGTTCGGCACCCCGGCGCCCGGCCAGTACGAGGTCGGCATCACCGGATTCCTGATGAAGCCACTGTCCCGGGGCACCGTCCGGCTGCGCGACGGCGAGCCGGTGCCCGACCAGAACTACCTCTCCGACCCCGACGGTGCCGACCTGCAGGCGCTCGCCGACGGCGTCGAGCTGGCCCGCGAGCTGGCCGCCGCCCCCGAGCTGGCGGCCCTGGCCTCGGTGGTCGAGGTGCCCGACCTCACCGACCGGACCCCGGCCGGACTGGACCGGATCCGGACCACCCTGGGCACTTACTGGCACCCGGTGGGCAGCTGCGCGCTGGGGCCGGACCCGGAGCGGGGAGCGGTGGTGGACGGCACCGGCCGGGTGCACGGCTTCGACAACCTCCTCGTCGTCGACGCCTCGGTGCTGCCCAGCACGCCGCGCGCCAACACCCAGCTCAGCGTGCTGGCGGTCGCCTCGGCACTGGCCGGCCCGCTGCTCGCCGGGCTGCGATGACCGTGCCGGCGCCGGCCCATCCGGGGCTCGCCAGCTACCGGGCCTGCCTGGCCCAACCGCACGCGCTGGGCCTGATCGGTTCCAACCTGCTGGGCCGGGTGCCCAACGGCATGGCGACGCTGTCCATCGTGCTGTTCCTGCGCGCGCACGGCCGCTCGTTCGCCGAGGTGGGAGCGGTGATCGCCACGTTCGCGCTGGCCTCGGCGGTGGGCGGCCCGGCGCTGGGTCGGGCCATCGACCGGACCGGTCAGGTGCTGGTGCTGACGGTCGCCGGCTTCGGCTCGGCCGCCGGCTTCTGCCTGCTCGCAACCGCCGGGGACGCCAGCCTGCGCTACCCGATGGCCTGCGTGCTGCTGGCCGGCCTGCTCTCGCCACCGCTGGAGCCGGCGCTGCGCAGCCTGTGGTCGGCGGTCCTTCCGGACCGGGCGCTGGTCGAGGTCGCCTACGCGCTGGACACCTCGCTGCAGGAGCTGATCTTCATCCTCGGGCCGTTCCTGGCCGCGGTGCTGTTCGCCACCGTCGCCCCCGAAGTGGCGCTGTACGTGCTGAGCGCGACCATGCTGGTCGGCACCCTGCTGTTCGTCAGCCGGGAACCGGTGCGGCACTGGCGGCCACCGGCGCACACCCCGCACTGGGCCGGCGCGCTGCGGTCCCGGACGGTGGTGGTGATCCTGGGCAGCATGTTCTGGGTGGGCGGCTCGCTCGGTGTGCTCAACGTGGTGGTGGTGGCCTATGCCGAGCAGGCCGGCTCGCCGTCCTACTCGGGCGGCCTGCTGGGCACCGCCTCGCTCGGCGGCCTGGTCGGCGGGTTGCTCTACGGCGGCCGGCGCTGGCAGGGCAGCGCGGTGCTGCGGCTGCGCTGGCTGCTCGCCGCGATGGCGGTCGGCTACCTGCCGCTGGCGTTGGCCCCGCGACCGTTCTGGATGTTCGGTCTGCTGTTCGTGGCCGGCTTCTTCCTGGCCCCGATCCTGGCCTGCGGCTTCGTGCTGGTCGCCGACGCCGCGCCGGCCGGCACCGTCACCGAGGCGTTCGCCTGGGTCACCACGCTGTTCCTGGCCGGCAGCGCGCTCGGCTCCTCGGTCGCCGGGCTGAGCGTGGGCGGCGGCCCGGGGGTGCGCGGCTCGTTCCTGCTCACCGCCGGCTGCGCGGTGCTGGCTTTGGCGGTGGCGCTGCTGGCCTTCGCCCGGCCCGAGCCCGCTAGCGTGGCGCCGTGCTGACCGGCCCGCAACTCGCCTTCGTCACCGACTCGATCAGCCGGGTGGCCAGGGAACTGATCGTCCCCCGGTTCGGGCGGCTCACCGACGCCGAGGTGGCCGAGAAGTCGCCGGGCGACCTGGTGACGGTGGCCGACTCCGACGCCGAACGGGAGCTGGGCCGGCTGCTGGTCGACCTGCTGCCGGGCTCGGTGGTGGTCGGCGAGGAGGCGGTGGCCTCCGACCCGGCGGCGTTGCAGGCACTGAGCGGCCCGGACCCGGTGTGGATCATCGATCCGATCGACGGCACCGAGGCGTTCGCCACCGGCAGCCCGCGGTTCGCCACCCTGGTCGCGCTGGCCCAGGGCGGTCGGCTGCTGGCGTCCTGGACGGTGGCGCCGCTGCTGGAGCTGACCGCGACCGCGGTGGCCGGGCGGGGTGCCTATCTCAACTCGCAGCGGCTGCGGGTGGCCCGGCCGACGGCCGGGCTGCGCGGGCTGGACGTGGCGCTGCCGCAGCCGCGCTGGTGGGGTCAGCAGGATCGCAGCCGGTTCAACGCGCTGTTCGGCACCGGTATCTCGCCGGCCTTCTTCGACACCTCGGGCCTGGCCTACCTGGAGCTGGCCGCCGGCCGCCGGTCGGCGATGCTGGTGAACTGGGAGCTGCCCTGGGACCACGCCGCCGGCCTGCTGCTGCACGCCGAGGCCGGCGGCCACACCGAGACGGCCGCGGGCGCTGCGTTCGAGCTGGCCGGCGGCAATGCGCTGCCGGTGGCGGTGGCGCCGGACGCCGAGACCGCCCGCCAGTTGCTGGCCGGCTGCTCAATACCGCCCGACCAGTCGGTACCGCCCGACCAGTCGGCCTAGCCCCTTACGGTCAGCGCGGCCCGGCTGGGTCAGCGCAGCCCGGCGAGCCGGTCGAAGACCACGCCGGACTCGGCCAGCTCGCGGTCCAGGTCGGCGACGGCCGCCAGGCGTTCCTGGCTCAGCTCGACGCCGGCCGCCCGGGCGGCCGCCCGAAGCGCGGACAGGAAGTCCGGCCCCGCGGCATGCTTCTGGACCAGCCGGTAGGCCGACGGCCGGTCCATCCCGGCCTCCAGCAACGCGTCCAGCGCGGCGTGGCTGAACACCACCTCGCCGGCGGCGTCCAGGGTGGCGCGCATCCGGTCGGCGTCCACCACCAGGCCGGTGACCAGGCTGGCGGTGCTGGCCAGCAGGTGCTCGGTGATCGCCGCCGCGTCCGGCAGGCAGATCCGCTCGACCGAGGAGTGTGAGATGTCGCGCTCGTGCCAGAGCGCCACGCCTTCCAGCACGGGGGTGACATAGCCACGCACCACCCGGGCCAGGCCGCAGATCTTCTCGGCGGTGACCGGGTTGCGCTTGTGCGGCATCGCCGAGGAGCCGGCCTGGCCGTGCGCGAACGGCTCGGCGAGCTCGGCGACCTCCGAGCGGGCGCCGTGCCGCACCTCCAGCGCGACCGCCTCGCAGATGCCGGCCAGCAACGCCAGGCACCAGGTCCAGTGGGCGATCGAGTCCCGCAGCACCACCTGGGTCGCGGCCGGGCCGGTGCCGAGACCCAGGGTGGCCGCGACCCGCTGCTCGATGTCGGGACCGAGCCCGGCGTAGCTGCCTACCGGGCCGGCCACCTTGGCCACTGCCACCGCGTTCCGCGCGTCCACCAGCCGGTCCCGGCAGCGGGCCGCCCCGAACGCCAGGTCCGCTACCCGCAGGCCCCAGACGGTCGGCGCGGCATGCCGGCCGTGGGTGCGCCCGACCCGGACGGTGTGCCGGTGGGCCAGGGCATGCTCGCGCAGCACCGCCACCAGCCGGTCGGCACCGGCGACCAGCAGGTCCCCGGCCCGGGCCAGCCGCAGGCCGGTGGCGGTGTCGACGATGTCGGAGCTGGTCACCCCGCGGTGCACCCAGTTGGCGGCGGCCGGCGGCATGCCGGCCGTCCAGGCGGCGACGAAGGCCACCACGTCGTGCCGGGTGTGCCGTTCCTGCTCGGCGACCTGCTCCGGGGTGGGCGCCGGCACCGCTCCCGCGGCGGCCAGCGCGGAGGCCGGCGCGGCGCCGGCCTGCACCCAGGCCTGCAGCACCGCCAGCTCCACCTCGCGCCAGAGCTCGAAGGTGTGCCGGTCGGAGAACAGCTCGGCCAGCTCGGGACTGGTGTAGCGCTCCAGCACCGGCGGCCTCAGCCGGCCGGGTGCACGGCCGGCGACTGCGGGCCGGCCAGCATCGACGCCAGTTCGGAGTCCGGTGGCAGCAGGATGTCGCTGTCCCGCGGGCCTTTGGTGACCCCGCCGATCGGCACCCCGAGGTAGTCGGCGACGAAGTCGATCAGGGCGCGGGCCTGAGCCGGCAGCTGGGAGTAGTCCACCAGGCCGGTGGTGGAGCTCTTCCAGCCCGGGAAGTAGCGGTAGACCGGCGTGCACTCCATCAGCACCTGGTGCTCCGGTTCGAAGTGCGCCTCGATCGCGCCGTTGCGCTGGTAGGCGATGCAGACCCCGATCTCGTCGAAGTCGTCGAGGACGTCGAGCTTGGTCAGCACCACGCTGGTGTAGCGGTTCAGCCCGACCGCCCAGTGCGCGTGCACCAGGTCCAGCCAGCCGCAGCGCCGCGGCCGTCCGGTGGTGGTGCCCACCTCGGATCCGAGCAGGCGCAACCGGTCGGCCAGCGGACCGTGGTCCTCCGACACGAACGCGCCGTTGCCGACCATGGTCTGGTAGAGCTTGAGCACCCCGACCCGTTTGGTCACGCTGCTCAGGTCCACCCCGCTGCCGCTGCCGACCGAGTAGATCGCGGTCGGCGAGGTGGTGACGTAGGGGTAGATGCCGTGCTCGAGGTCGATCAGGGGCCCCTGGGCGCCTTCGAAGAGCACCGAGTAGCCGGCCGCCACCGCGGTGTTGATCAGCCGGTGCGAATCGGTGGCCAGCGACAGCAGCAGCTCGCGGTAACCGGTGAGAAATTCCAGGTTGCGGGCCAGCTCCGCGGCATCGAGGTTGAAGAACTGCACGTTGGCCCGCAGCCGCTGCTCGACCAGGGCCAGGTCGGCGACGTCGCCGACCCGGATCCCGATCCGGTTGACCTTGCTGACGTTGGCCGGCCCGATCCCGCGGTGGGTGGTGCCGATCTCATGCGCGGACTGCCGCTTGAGGTCCTCCTGGTGGCCGTCGACCAGCCGGTGCAGCGGCAACACCAGGTGCGCCCGGGAGCTGACCAGCACCCGGGCGGCGATGTCGGGTACCAGGGCCGCGAACGCCGCCAACTCGTCGGAGAGCCGTTCCGGGTTCACCAGCACGCCGTTGCCCAGCACCCCGATGCAGCCCGGGTGGCGCAGCCCCGAGGGGACGATGTGGTTCTTGATCACCACGTCCCGGCCGTCGGCGCCGGCGTAGACCGTGGTGTGGCCGGCGTTGTCGCCGCCCTGGGTGCGCACCACCAGCTGGTGGCTGGGGCCGAGCCGGTCGACCATGGCGCCCTTGCCCCCGTCGCCCTGCTGCAGGTCGCCGATCCAGGTGACGTGCTGCACCGGCGGCACCCCGACGGTGAGCGCGGCGAGCTTGGCCAGCGTCTCGTCCAGCCGGGCCTGCCGGATCTGCCGGACGCCGTGCAGCGAGAGGTTCCCGGGAGGGTGCGGAGCAGCTGGCGGAGCGGCTGCTGGGGCGGCAACGGTGTTCACACGGACTTCCCCACTAGTGCCTCGGCCGAGGTGCGCGGTACGCCTCGCGGGTGGCCGCGGCACTACCGACGCTGGGCGCGAAGCGTCCACAGCATCGCATATAAGGTGTGTACCGTCTATAAACCCTGGAACTAATAAATAGGGCAGATGCCCTCAGCGCGGTGGCCGCCAGGTTGTTACGACGGTGAGCCGGGCGACGTTCCGGTCAGCTGCAATGCCGGCCAGATCTCGTCCACCGAATCGGCGAACCGCACCAGGGCCGCGTCCCGTCCGGTCAGGAAGCCCTCGGCGACGCCGTGGTCGAGCAGGTTGCGCAGCGGCGTGTAGTAGCCGTCGATGTTGAACACCACCAGCGGCTTGTGCTGCAGGCCGAGTTGCGACCAGGTCAGCGTCTCGAACATCTCCTCGAGCGTCCCCAGGCCACCGGGCAGCACCAGAAAGGCGTCCGCCAGCTCGTGCATCATCGCCTTGCGCTCGTGCATGGTGTCCACCACCCGCAGGTCTGCAAGGTCGCGGCGGCCGTACTCGCGCTCCATCAGGGCCTGCGGGATCACCCCGATCACCTCGCCGCCGGCGGCCAGCGCGCCGTCGGACACCGCGCCCATCACGCCGACCCCGCCGGCGCCGTAGACCAGTCCGAGGCCACGCCGGCCCAGCTCGCCGCCGAGCCGCCGGGCCTGTGCCACGTACTCCGGGGACGCCCCGGCGCTGGCCCCGCAAAACACGCAGATCCGATATGTCGTCACTGCCACATCCTGCCTGCTGGTGCCCCGACCGCCCAAGCCCGGACGGTTGGCCGGGGCTGGCCGGCCTCGGGCTGAGGCACCGGTCACCGGGGGAATGCCGCCCCGGCGGCCGCTGGTTATCGTTCAGCGTGACCCCGCCTGCCGTGCCCACCGCCCAGCTCCGTACCGCCGAGCCGGCCGGGCCGGACGGACGGCCCGAGCCGCACAACCAGCACCGGGCCCTGATCCTGGCCGCCCTGGTGTTGACCGCCCTGACCATGCGGATCGCGGTGACCAGCGTCGGCGCGCTGCTGACCGACATCGAGCGCGGCCTGCACGCCTCGTCCTCGGTCGCCGGGGTGCTGACCACGCTGCCGGTGATCGCGTTCGCGGGCATCGGCTTCCTCGGCCCGCGGCTGGCGCACCGGTTCGGTGAGCACCGGCTGGTGACCGCGGCGCTGCTGGCCGCCACCGCCGGCCTGGTGCTGCGAGCGGTGGCGAGCAGCGTCTGGCTGTTCGCGCTGCTGAGCATGCTGGCGCTGGCCGGCGGGGCGATCGCCAACGTGCTGATGCCGTCGCTGGTCAAGAAGCACTTCCCGGACCGGATCGGGACGATGACGGCGGTCTACACCACCGTGCTGGCGCTCGGCATCACCGCAGCGGCTGGGCTGTCCGCACCGCTGGCCGACCTGGGCGGGCACAACTGGCGGTTCGGCATCGGGGCCTGGGCGGCGTTGACCGCCCTGGCGGTGCTGCCCTGGCTGCCCACGCTGGCCGGTGACCGCCCGGAGCGTGCCGAGGTGGCCGACCGGGTGCCGCTGGGCCGGTTGCTGCACAGCAAGCTGGCCTGGGCGCTGACCCTGATGTTCGCCACCCAGTCCTTCCAGGCCTATATCGCCTTCGGCTGGTTCACCGACTTCTTCCGTGACCACTCGCTGTCCGCCGGCCGGGCCGGCCTGCTGGTGGCCTTCTACTCGGCGCTGTCCATTCCGGTGTCGATGGTGATCCCGGCGCTGGCGGTGCGCGGCCAGCGGCTGATCGTGGCCGGGCTGGCGCTGGCCAGCGCGGTGTCCTACCTGGGCATGCTGCTCGCCCCGGTCGGCGGTGCCTGGCTGTGGATGCTGCTCGGTGGCATCGGCAGCGGCATGTTCCCGCTCAGCCTGACCATGATCGGGCTGCGCTCTCGAGAGCTGGCCACCACCACGGCGCTGTCGGCGTTCGTCCAGGGCATCGGCTACCTGCTGGCCGGCACCGGCCCGCTGCTGGTCGGCGTGCTGCTCGGCGTCACCGGCAGCTGGACCTGGCCGCTGATCCTGCTGCTGCTCGCCCTGCTCTGCTCGGCGGCCACCGGCTGGTACGCCGGCCGCCCGGAGTACGTCGACGACCAACTGCGCCCGCCGGCCGCCGCTCAGTAGGCCCGCAGCGCCAGCCGGATCGCGATCGCCACCCCGAACGTCGCGATCAGCAGCCGCAGCGGGCCGGCCGGCAACCGGCGGACCAGCATCGGCGAGAGCAGCCCACCGGCGAAGAAGCCGACCGCCAGCGGCAGCGCCGCCAGCCACCGGACGTCGGAGAACAGGCCGAAGCCGACCGCTGCGATGCCGTTGGCCAACCCGAGTACCGCGTTCTTGATCGCATTGTTGACCGGCAGCGAGTCGGCGGTGGCGTTCAGCAGCAGGGCGAGCATCAGCACGCCGGAGGCGGCGCCGAAGTAGCCGCCGTAGATCGACACCGCGAACACCGCGGCCACCACCCAGCCGGCGTCGGCACCGGCGAGCTGGCGTGGCACCCGCGGCCGGGGAACCAGCACGCCGACCGAGGCGGCACCGATCAGCACCGGCACCACCTTTTCGAAGGCGCCGGCCGGGGTGAGCAGCAACAGCAGCGCGCCGAGCGCGCCGCCCCCGAGGCCGGCCAGCCCCAGCACCCGCATCCGCGGGCCCTGGCCGCGCAGCTCCGGCCGGGCGCCAAGCACCGATCCGGCGCTGGAGAAGACCAGCGCCACGGTGTTGGTGACGTTCGCGGTCACCGGCGGCAGACCGGCCGCCAGCAGCGCCGGATAGCTGATCACCGAGGCGAGCCCGGCAATGCCGCCGGCCAGGCCCGCGGCGGCGCCGGCCAGGATCAGCAGCGCGAACTCAGGCGACGTCACCGCCGGTTCACCCCCGCAGAGCCGATCCGGGAGAATTGCTGCCCATGGCAGCCAAGCGCAGCGCCGGACTGCTGCTGTTCCGCCGGCAACCGCAGCTCGAAGTGCTGCTCGGCCACCTCGGCGGTCCGCTCTGGAGCCGCCGCGAGCAGGCGGCCTGGTCGATCCCGAAGGGCGAGTACGGTCCGGACGAGACGCCGTTGCAGGCCGCCCGGCGGGAGTTCACCGAGGAACTCGGCCTGCCGGTCCCCGCCGGCGAGCTGATCGAGCTGGGCACCGTGACCCAGAGCGGCGGCAAGCAGGTCACCGCCTGGGCGATCGAGGCCGAGGTCGACCTCGGCGCGGTGGTGCTGGGCACCTTCGAGCTGGAGTGGCCGCGCGGCTCCGGACGCCTCCAGAGCTTTCCCGAGCTGGACCGGCTGGCCTGGTGCACCCCGGAGCAGGCCTCGCTTCGCCTGATCAGCAGCCAGCGGGAGTTCCTGGAGCGGTTGGCACAACACCTGCTCAGGCCGCCCCGGGCTGCTGGATCTGCTCGATAGCAGGCCGTCCGGCGGCCGGCCGCTCGCGCTGCGCGACCGGAGAGCTGTCCGCCGGGGCGGTGACCGCCGGGGCGGTGACCGCCGGGTCGAGCCGGCGCAGCACCAGCGCACCCAGCGCCGCCGCCAGCAGGCAGGCCGCCGCGCCGAGCGCGAGGCCGGCCCGGCCGCCGAACTGCTCGCTGACCGCGCCCGCGACCGGGCCGCCGATCGGCGTGGAGCCGAGGAAGGCCACCGCCCACAGCGCCATCACCCGTCCCCGCATGCCAGGCGAGGAGGCCAGCTGCAGGCTGGAGTTGCCCTTGGCCAGAAAGCCGACGCTGGCCGCGCCTACCAGGGTCAGGGCGAGCAGTTCCAGCGGCAGCGTCGGGGCCAGCGCCGCGGCCGCGATCACCGCGCCGAAGACCGCCGCGGACCGCACCAGCGCCCGGATGCCGACCTGGCCGCGGGCCGCGACCCACAGCCCGCCGACCACCGCACCCAGGCCCATCGCCGCGGTCATGAAGCCGTACGCCTGCGCGCCGCCGCCGAAGGTCTGCTTGGCGACGATCGGCAGCGTCACCGAGAACTCGTAGGCCAGGCAGCCGATCAGCCCCATCATGGCCAGCGGCACCGCCAGCTCCGGGGTGCGCCGGACGTAGCTCAGCCCCTCGCGCAGCTGGCCGCGGGCCCGGCTGGCCGGCGGCGCCGGCTGCAGCGCGGCGGTGTCCAGGGTGGCGAGTGAGAACACCACGGCGACGAAGCTGGCGGCGTTGATCAGGAAGCACAGCCCGGTGCCGCCGGTGGCGATGATCAGGCCGGCCACCGCCGGTCCGACCGCCCGGGCGGCGTTGACCAGCACCGAGTTCAGGCTGACCGCGTTGCGCAGGTGGACCGGGCCCACCATCTCCAGCACGAAGGCCTGCCGGGCCGGGTTCTCGAAGCAGTTGTTCAGCCCGAGCAGCACCGCCAGCAGGTACACCTGCCAGAGCCGCACCAGGCCGGTCACGGTGAGCAGGCCGAGCACCAGGGCGAGCAGGCCCATCATCGACTGCAGGGCCATCATCAGCCGGCGCTTGTCCACCCGGTCGGCGACCACCCCGCCGTACGGCCCGAGCAGCAGCACCGGCAGCGTCTGCAGCGCGATCACCAGGCCGAGCGCGGTGCCCGAACCGGTCAGCTGCAGCACCAGCCAGGACTGCGCGACGGTCTGCATCCAGGTGCCGACCAGCGAGACGGCCTGGCCGCCGAAGTACCTGCGGAAGTTCGGATTGGCGAGTGAGGCGAAGGTCTGCCGGCTTGCTCCGGCGACCGAGGTCACCGGCCCGCCCGAACCGGCTGCCGGGCTTTCGGCGCGACCGGAACGGTCGCCGGCTGGGTTCGGGTGAGATGCTCGGCGAGCGTCTCCAGGGCCGGCAGCGCGGCCAGCAGGTTGGTCAGCTGCTCGCCCGGCAGCCCGGACAGCCGGGCGGCGAACAGCTGGCTGCGCTGGCGCCGCAGCCGTTGCTGCAGGGCCCGTCCGGCCGCGGTGGTCTGCACCTGCACGGCGCGCCGGTCGGCCTCGGAGGCGGTCCGCGACACCAGCCCGGACGCCTCCAGCTTGCCCAGCACCCGGGACAGCATGGTCGGGTTCAGCCCTTCGATGTCGGCCAGTTCGCCGAGGCCCAGCGGGCCGTGCCGGGCGATGGTGGCCAGCACCGACAGCTGGCTGCGGGTCATTCCGTCGCCGGACACCTGCCGGTCGACCTGCCGGGCGATCCGGCCGAGCGCGATGCGCAGCCGGTCGGTGTCCGCGTCGGCGAATCGCACCGGGCGCTCGTTCGCCACCTTCTGCATCTACCTCGCCGCTCTCTGGAAATCTAGAAATAGTTGCCTATCGGCAAGCATACACCTGGCTTGCGGAGGTGGGGCAGCTGCATTCGTGCTCAGCTGGCGTCGGCGTACCGCTCGGTGAGCACGGCGAACAGCGAGTTCAGGCTGTCCACCAGCCGGTCGGTCGCCTCGACCACGGTGGCGGCCAGCGCCGGTGGCAGCGGATCTCCGGTGCGGGCAGCCGGATCCAGCGCCGCGGTCAGCTCGGCATGCAGGTCGCGCAGGGCGGCCGCCCGGGCCGGCCGCCGGTCGTCGCGGACCGCACCGGCGAGTTCCTCGATCGACGCCAGGGCCGCGTCCACCAGCGCCCGGAACTCCGCCACCGTGGCGTAGCTCTCGCCGGCCTGCCGGGTGGCGTCCAGCGCGGTCAGCGCGTGCACCAGCCGGTGGCTGTGCGCCAGCACCGCGCTGCCCAGCTCCACCAAGCCCTGCGAGTCCACCGGCTCGGCACGGGCCCGGTCCAGCGACGCCTCGGCGGCCGACCGGGCCAGCCGGGCCCGGCTGCGGGCGGCCGAGCGCTGGGCAGATCCGGAGCCGTCGATCAGCACCTGCAGGTAGCTCCGGTAGGCCCGCAGCAGGTCGGCCAGCCGGGACGCCAGTTGGCCCCGCTCCCAGCTGGGCCAGATCAGCGCCGCGGCCAGCGCGATCACCCCGCCCAGCACGGTGTCCACCGACCGGTCCACCACGGTGCTGTGCGCCGGAATGCCGGCCAGCGACAGCAGCAGCACCACCAGCCCGGCCAGGAACACCGACGTCCACGCGAAGTTCGGCTGGCCGGCCATCCGCACCCCGAAGAACAGCAGGCCCAGCAGCACGATGGTGCCCGGTTGCCAGTCGCCGAGCAGGTAGTGCAGCACCAGGCTGGTCAGCAGCAGCCCGACCAGGGTGCCGACCACCCGCAGCAGCGACCGCTGGAAGGTCGCGCCGAAGTCCGGACGCAGCACCACCAGGATGGTCAGCGACACCCAGTAGCCGCGCTCGACGCCGGCCACCCGGGTGAGCACGTCGGTCAGCGGCACCAGCACCGCCAGCCGGGCGGCGTGCCGTAGCGCCGGCGAGCGCAGGTGCAGGTTGGCGCGCATCACCTGGATCGGGTCCCGCAGCCGGATGGTGGCACCGGGCCGGCCGGCGTCCTCGTCCTGGCCGCCCTCACCGGCACCGGTAGCCGCGGTCTCGACCATCGCCCGCAGCTGGCCGGCCAGGCTGGCGATCCGGCTGGCCGCCGCCCGCTCGGTCAGCGAGTTCCCCAGCGCCGGGTGGCTCGGCCTGCCGGTGCCGGCCAGCAACTGGTCGGTGCGCTGCGCGTCGACCGGGCCGCCGGCCTGCAGCGCCGCCGCGATGCTGCGCAGCACCGCGGCCGCGCTGCCCAGCTCGGCCCGGATCGCAGACGCCGCGTCGGCCAGCCCGTCGTGGCGCAGCCGGTCGGCATAGGCCGACAGCACCAGGATGTCCTGCCGGGCCCGCATCGCCTCGTCCAGCAGCACCCGGTAGGCCTCCACGCTCGGCCCGTGGTCGTGGCCGGCACCGCTGAGCACCGCGCGGGTGTCGGCGATCGCCTCGCCGAGCGGCGGGCTGGTACCGGCGTCGATGGGCTGCTCGGCGAGCCCGGCAAGCCGGCGGTAGAGGCCGGCCAGCGCCCGCCGCTCCGGACCGTGCCGGCCCAGCGGCCAGGCCGCGATCGCCAGCACCGCCTGCACCGCCCCGCCGGCGAACACCAGCAGCCCGGTGGCCACGGCGGCCAGCGGCTGCTGCGGCAGATGGCCGAGCACCAGCGCGCAGGCGGTCGCGGCCACCCCGACCTGGGCGGCACTCGGACCGGCGGACAGCAGCAGGCCGGCGCCGAACCCGCAGACCGCCAGCAGCACCGCCGAGGCCAGCAGGCTGGCGCCGAACCCGGCGGCCAGTCCGGCCGTGACGCCGGCAACCCCGGCGGTGACCAGCATCCGGGCCAGCCGCAACCGGTACGGCCCCGGCCGGTCGGCGAAGGCGGTCTGCAGCGCCCCGATGGCGGCCTGGACGCCGATCGCCGGGCTGCCGAGCGCGGCGGCCAGCACCAGCGGTGCCACCAGCCCGACCGCGTTGCGGGCGGCCACCACCGGATCGGACTGGCTCAGGTCCAGCCGGGTGGCATCGGCGTAGAACTGCCGCAGCGCGGCGCCGACCGCCCCGGCCGGGCTGTGTGGCGTGCCGGCCGGTGCGGCGGATGGATCGGTACGGGCCACCTGTCGACCGTAGCCAGCCGGCGGCCCGGCGCGGAAGTCACACAGCAGCGGCCGGTACCCGCCGGCCGGGCCGCGTGCCGTGCCGCGCAATCGGCCACCGGGCCGCCGCTGCCCGGATACCCTCTGTGCGGGGGCCGGAGGGCCGGGAGGACGTCCTGTCCTGCCGTCTGCGACACGTCAGGAGCCGAAGGTGACCGCGAGAGGCCGCGACCCGGTCCGCCCGAGAAGTGCGACCTCCTCCCGAGCTGCCGAGGCCACGGAGACCGACGAGCCGGACGCTGCCGACGCCGCGCCGGCGCCCGGCACCTTCGTGGCGCTGACCGGCCTGGCGGTGGCCGCCGGTGCCGGCCGTCCGGAGCAGCTGCGCAGCGGGCTGCGGGCGCTGCAGGTGCGCCCGAAGCTGCTGGTCGGGCAGGCCGACGACCCGGCCGAGGTGGCGGCCGACGCGCTGGCCGACGCCGTGGTGCACCGGCTGCAGCAGCCTGACGGCCCCGGCACGACCACGCCGGACGTGCTGGGCGCGCTGCGCCGCGTTCCGGCGAGCCCGCCGGCACCGACCGGCGGACGGCCGGGAGCCGGCATCGGACCTGCCGGCGGCGAGGTGGACGACGCCACCGAGCAGGCGTTGCGAGCGGCCGGCCGGTCCGGCAGCCCGCTGGCACCGGCGCTGCGCCGGCAGTACGAGGACGCCTTCGATGCCGACTTCAGCGCCGTCCGGGTGCACTCCGGCCCGGCCTCGGCCGGCCTGAACGCGGCACTCGGCGCCCGGGCCTTCACCCTCGGCTCCGACATCTACTTCGGCGACCGGGTGCCGGACTCGGCCAGTGCCACCGACCGGCACCTGCTGGCCCACGAGCTGGCACACACCCTGCAGGACGGCGGCACCGCTCACCGGGCGGTGCTGCGCAGGCTGGCCGTGCAGATCACCGCCAGCCGCGGCGCTCGCGAGGAGGACGCCAAGACCGACGACGACGTCGTCTTCGAGCGGGACGCCGCCTTCGAAGAGGACGACAAGTTCGGCGAGGACGCCGTCTTCGAACCGGCTCCGGACGAGAGCGGGGTCGACGAGGAGATGCTGGAGACGAGCACCACCCCCGCCCATCACGCTCCGCCGGTCCTCGGGCCGCCGCTGATCGGACCAGACCTCGGACCGGACCTCGGGCCCGACCTGCCGGGTGTGGATCTGCTCGCGCTGCCGCCCGCACCGGACGAGGAGCCTGCCGACGAGCTGTACGTCGAGACGGTGGCGATCGTCGGGCGCCCCGCGCCGCTGTTCAGCGGATCGATGGGCGACCACATGACGGCGTACGTGGTCTCCCGTAAGGGCGTGGAGAACGCCGTCGTCGGGCAGCCGTTCGCGGTCGCGGTGCGTGAGCTCAAGGACATGGTCGCGCAGCTGAAGAAGCTGCCCGGCTGGAACCTGGTGGACGCGCTGAAGCCGGCCGAGGTCGATGCCGGACCGTCGGACACCGTGATGGAGGAGAAGGCGCCCGAATCGCCTGCCGTGGGGTCGGTGGACGCGCCGGTGACCACCGCACACCGCCGGGCCACCCATCACGCGCGGTTCGTCGCGGCCGAGAAGCTGCTGGACACCTGCCAGGCGCTGGTGGACAGCGCCGACACCGACGACCTCAAGATCGTCCGGTTGCAGGACTACATCGCCGCCTACCTCGAACTGCGGGAACTGGTGCCGCTGTCGGTGTCGGACTGGAAGAACGCCAGCCGCAGCCGGGGTGGCAAGGGCGACGGCGAGTCCGGGCTGCCCGGCTTTCTCGCCGAGCCCGAGACGCAACCGCCCGGTCAGCTGCGCCGCGACTTCGTCAGCACCATCGCCACCTACCGGATCGCCCAGGCCGCCGTCGAGCCCAACGCCGAGGCGCTGGCCACCCTGATGCCGGGCCTTGACCCATTGCTCGACGCCGACCAGCGCACCGAGCTGATGACGCGCCAGCACGTCCAGTCGGTCCTCGGCAACTTTCCGCAGAACTTCGCCCCACTGGCCGAGGACATCCTGTACTGCGAGGACCGGGCCCGGTCCCGGGCCGCCGAGAAGGCCAAGGCCGAGCGGGACTGGGCCAAGCAGCTCGAGCGCGGCCGGAAGAAGACCGCGACCAAGCGCAAGGCCGAGGTGTCGTCGTCGTCGAGCGAGTCCGACGACGACGTCGTCGAGGAGGCGAAGGAGACCGAGGGCGAAGCCACCAAGCCGGAGCGCACCGAGGACGAGAACTTCGCCATCATCCAGAACCACCTCATCCGGCTGGTGAAGATGCGCTACGCCGAGGTGGCCAGGGTCGAACTGGCCTACCAGGAGGACATCGTTCGGCTTCACCCCGACGACGAGATGGGTGCCACCGCGCGCCGGGACGCCAAGGCGCTGACCTCGTTCCTGGTCAAGGGATCCGAGGCCACCGGCTCGACGGACGAGGAGAGCAAGGCCACCAAGCGAACCCGGGACAGCGAGACTGACGTGGTCGACGACGTGTACGGCACCCTGTCGGCGAAGGAGGCCAAGCTGGTCTACACCGGCCGCGACACCTACGCAGGCACCCGGAAGCAGGGCTCGTCCGGCGCCGACCTCGCGGTCCAGGTGGTGCTCGACAAGACCGGCGCCGTGCGGGATGCGGTGGTCGAGCGGCAGGGCCGGTACACCAAGGGTGCGCACACCATCCCCTGGATGCAATGGCTGATCTGGCTCACCGACGACATCAAGAAGAAGCAACCGGCCGCGGCGCTGGCGGCCTTCGAGAACATCACCAGGCCCAAGGTCCGCAAGATCCTCTACGGCGCCCCGACGGATCCGGTGGCGACCGGCGCGCTGCCGATGGACACCACGCCGACGGACACGCTGCCGCTGGAGACGGTGCCGGGGCCAGCACTCGTCGACGCGCCGGGCGGCACCATCGAGTTCGAGGAGGAGTCCAAGCAGGCCGAAAAGGAGGCCGAGCCGGACGCGCTGCCCGAGGGCAGCCTGCCGTTGATCGAGTTGCAGATCGCCATTGCAGAGATGCTCGACGAGATCACCGACGCGCCCCACAGTGCGGTACTGGACGCCACCGACACCGGCGGCAAGGCCGAAGCCCATTACCGGACCGAGCTTGCCGCCTACCAGCGGGGCGAGCGACTGCTCTCGCCCGAGCAGTTGCTGAACTACCTGCTCGCCCTGTGCGACGTCGGCGAGGCCGACACCGACCTGGCCCAGCGGACTGTGCAGACGGTTCTCGATACCGCCCAGACCGATTACCCGAAGGCGTACGCGGACAGCGGGATCGCCGCCTTCGAGGTGGCCGACCTGGCCGACCGGGCCAGTCTCGGCAAGGAGGGCGCCTACGAGTCCGAACCCGACGAGGAATCGGAGTCGGAGTCCGACGAGGAGAAGCGCCCGAAGAAGAAGCAGAAGAAGAAACGGAGCTCCTCGCTCAGCACCAGCCGGTAGCGGTCACTTCACCACCGAAGCTTCAGCGGTCGTCGCTGTCCTGGGCGTCCCACTCCATCCGGTACCGCAGCACGGTGGGGTTGAAGTCCACGCCGGCGGCTTCGGCCTGGTCGGCGGTCAGCAGGTCCGAGTCCGGGTCGCCGTCCGGCCGGCTCAGCATGGTCTCCTCGGTCTCGATCCGCTGCGGCTCGCCGGTGTAGCCGCGCTCGGCGGCGGCCACCCGGCCGGAGTGCAGGGCCGCTTCGAGCACGGACAGGTCGCCGGTGAACGGCACGGTTCCCTGGTAGGACCAGGCGGGTAGTTGCGTCATGCGGCCACTGTCTCATCCTGGCCCGACGCCGGCGCGGCACGCCCCGCTTGTACGGTGGATCGATGGGACTCAGCACAGGCGACAAGGTCAGCTGGAACACCTCGCAGGGCACGACGCACGGCCACACCGTGCAGAAGCGGACCACGCCCTTCACCCACGACGGGCAGAAGTTCAACGCGTCCACGGATGAGCCGTACTGGATCGTCGAGTCGGACAAGACCGGAGCGCGGGCGGCACACAAGGAATCGTCGCTGGACCCGGCCTGACCCGTTCAGCGGTCGACTCAGGCGCTGATCGGGAGCGGCGGTTCCGGCTCCTGCTCGGGTTCCGGTCGCAGCGCGGTGACGGGGGCCACCGGCTCGAGCACCGGACGCAGCGGCGCGGCCGCCGGCCGCAGCGAGCGCAACATCGCGGCCGGGTCGGCGCTCTTGGCCACGGTGGTGCCCATCAAGACGCCGTCGGCACCGGCCCGGGCGGCGGCGTCGACGTCGGCCCGGCAGCTGACCGCGCTCTCCAGCACCACCCAGACATGCCGCGGTACCAGGCTGGCCAGCACCTGCCCGTAGCCGGTGTTACGGCTCTCCAGGCGCAGCGCGGCAAGCCCTCGGCAGTTGATGCTGATCGCGATTGCCCCGAATGCCACGGCACGTTCCAGTTGCAGGGCGTCCGGCACGCTGACCACCACCTCCAGGCCGAGCTGCTCGGCACGGGCCTGCTGGGCAGTGAACAGTGCCGGGTCGACGAAGCTGCTCAGGGTCAGCTGCACCGCGTCGAAACCGGCCTCGGCCGACTCGTCCATCTGCTCGACCGAGCTGAAGAACTCCTTGCGCAGCAGCGGAACGTCCGACAGCGCCCGGATCTGCCGGGCAGTCTCGATGCTGCCGTCGAAGTACACCGGATCGGTCGGGGTGGACAGCGCGTCGACCTGACCGGCGACCAGCGACCGGACGTAGGGCTCCAGCCGTTCGGCCGAGATGAGTTCGCCGTCGCGGGGCGAGCGGCACTTGACGTCGACCATCAGCGCCGGCGTCGCGTGCCATCGGGCGGCGGCGAGCACCTGGTACAGACTGCGGTTGGGCATCTGTCGCCTCCTGTAACTCGTCCGGCTACCCAGATATCGGGCGGCCGGTGACGACGCAGCAAGCGTGGCATCGCAGTGGCCGGCGTCACTTCTCGTCGGCTGCCTACCTGTGCCGGTAAGGCGATCCGTGGCCAGAACGTGATCTGGGGGGCACGAGCGCAGTCGACGCCGGGCACCCCGCTCGGTAGGACCGGTGGCCCGCAACGCGATCGGCGGCCGGGACGGGCAGTGTGCCGTCCCGGCCGCCGAAGGCCGTTGCTCAACCGAGGCCGTCACCGGCCCCGGCTACTACAGGGTGGTGCGCCAGATCCCCCGCCCGAAGGTGGCGGCGTACAGGTTGCCGTCCGGGCCGGCCACCAGCTTGGTGGCGATGGTCGCCGGAACCGCGTCCCGCGACCAGGACGGCGCGCCGGTGCGCAGCGAGGTCAAGGTGGTCTCGACCACGCCGAGATCGGTGCCCAGCACCACCCGTCCGGAGCCGGCGATCAGCAGGTAGTCGGCCGGGATGTCGGGCAGGTTGCCGCTGACGTCGGTCCAGCTGGCCTGGGAGTTGCCGGCCGCGTCCAGGGTTCCGGTGGCGGTCACCTTCCACAGGTGGCCGGTGCCGGCCGCCAGGTTGCCCGGCCCGTCGGTCCAGGTGCGGGAGTAACCGCCGAACAGCACGAACGCGCTGTTCGGGTCGGCCGGGTCCGGGGTGACACCGGTGACCATCCGCAGCGGGACGTTCGACGGCATCGCGACCTGGTGGTAGCCGGTGCCGCCCACGTTGGACAGCAGCCCGCGGTTGAAGGCGCCACCCGGGTTGCAGCTGCCGCACCAGCCGGCCCACACGGTGTGGTTGCGGCTGGCCAGCGAGGTGATCGAGTGGCCGGCGCCGCTGTCGGCGACCTGGGTCCAGTCGGCACCGCTGGTCGAGGCCCAGGTCTTGGTGTTGACCCAGACGAACTCGCCGCCGGCCACCCAGGTGTTGGCGTCGGTCTGGTCGGCGCTGAACGGAGCGATGAACCGGGGCAGCGGGTCGTCCGGGCCGATGTTGATGATGGCCGAGTCCGAGGCCGCGCTGCCGTCGGCCTTGCCGCAGTTGAGGGTCATCTGCAGCGTCAGGTCGACGTACTCGCCCACCGTCCGGCAGCCGTTCTCCGGGTCGACGAGCTGGTCGCCGCCGTCACCGCCGAAGGGTGAGACCTGGCCGGAGTTGGTCGAGTCCAGCAGCGAGACGCCGTTGTCCTGCAGGCCGCCCCAGATCTGCACCGAGCCCGGCGCGGCACCCGGCTGGACGTTCTTGCCGACCGCGACCGAGTAGTACTGCAGGGCGTCGAGCTGGCCCGAGCGCGACAGCGAGGTCCACGACGTGGTGCCCGCCGCCATCGACCGGCGGTACACGCCGCCGTCGTTGCCGACGAACACCTGGCCGGCCGTGGAGCCGGTGCCGAAGGCGATCGCGTGCTGGTCGGAGTGGACCACGTTTCCGTCGCAGGTGTTCTGCGCATCGATGTTGCTCCAGCAGGCGAAACCGAAGTTCCAGTACCGGCCGATGGTGCTCCAGCTCAGGCCGCCGTCGAAGCTCTCGTAGACCTCTTCCAGGCCGAGGTAGACGTGGTTGGGGTTGGCCGGGTCGACGCCGAGGAACTGGTTGTACCAGGCCTGCACGCCGGGCTGGTACCCGCCGCCGATCCGCTGCTTGCGCTCGGCCGAGCCGCTCTGGGCCAGCACCGAGCTGTTGGCGATCTGGTCGTACGGGCCGGCGACCGCACCGGTCCGCGAGACGTAGACCCCGGCCAGCGCGCTGGCCGCTCCAGCGTTCAGGGCGGCCGGCGACTCCATCACCACGTAGAGCTGGGAACCGTTGGCGGCGTAGCCGAAGGTGGCGTTGCCGACGTCCTTGGGGTTGATGGCACCGGTCGGGTTGATCTTGGACCAGCTGGCGCCGGCGTTGGTGGACAGGTAGAAGCCGTTGTAGGCCGCTCCGCTGCGCCAGGCGACGTTGGCCAGGATCACCTGGCCGTTGCTGTTGGGCTGCACCGCCACGTCGTTGGCGATGTCCCAGTAGTTGGAGTTGACGTCGGCGCAGCTGGTGAGCCCGCCGCGGCACGGCGCGAGGATGTTGGCCCAGGCGGTGCTGGTGCTGCCGGTGAGCGAGTGCGAGTAGACACCGCGGGAGGCGGCGACGAACACCTTGTTGCTGGGCACGTCGAAGACCAGCTTGCGGATCACCTGGCTCTCGAGCTCGGTGCCACCGACCCGGTTGGCCTGGGTGAAGCTCGAGCTGTCCGGGCTCGCCAGCCGGTAGACGCCGGTGCCCACGTAGGTGGACGAGCCGGTGGTGCCGTCACCGGTGGCCAGCCACAGTGCGCCGTCCGGCGCGACCGCGAGGTAGCCGATCGACTGGGTGGGCAGCGCGTCGCTGATCGGCGTCCAGTGCGTGCCGGCGTCGCAGGAGCGGGACACGCCGCCGCCGGCTGCTCCGACGAACACGCAGGTGCTGTCCACGGCCAGGCCCTGAATGCGGCCGGTGACGTAGCCGGCACCGCCGCTGGAGTTGGACGCGCTCGGGTCGCGGTAGCGCGGGTCGTCGGAGTTGTACGGCGTCCGGGTCACCTCGGACCAGGATCCCGCCGCCGCGGGCAGGCCGGACAGCTGGGCGTAGGCGGCCGAGTAGGCACCCGGCGTCACCAGTCCGGTCGGCGCGGTGCGGGCGGCGTCCATCTCGCCGAAGCGGGCCAGCAGTTCGGCGGACTCGCTGTCGTTGTCGGCGCCGGAGTCGGCATGGGCCGGCACTCCCACTCCGACGACGGCGCTGGCGGCCAGGGCGACGATCGCCGCCAGGCCTCGCCGGCGCATAGTCCGGGCAGAATTCATTCGGTGCCTCCGGGGCAGCAGGGAATCTCGGCCTTATGCCGACATCGCGCGAATGCTGCACGACATTGCGTTTATTCGCTGTTAATTCACATAAAGACTGCCGAATTCTCATTTTCCGGTGGCTACGGCTATCGAACCCTTGAGGCCGTTTGGCGAAAGTTCTCGCACTCCTACGAATCCGAGTGGTCGGCTACCGCATGGTGGGCCGTCAGTTGCCTGCGCTGCCGGGCGAAGGCCCGGGCCTGGCCGAGGGCGAGCACCGCCACCGGACGGTCGCCGCGGCGGTAGACCGCCAGAAAGTCGAGGTCGTCCACCGAGCCCTCCTCGACCGTGACCGAATCGGCGATTGCCGGATACCCGGCCACCTGCAGCGTCCGGCCGTACTGGTCAGACCAGACGTAGGGCGGCCGGTCGGCGATCAGGTCGCGCCCGCCGGATAGCAGCGCGCTGACCGCGATCGGCGCCCGGTCCCGTGCGCCGGTCCAGTGTTCCAACCGGACATTGCCGCCGAGATCCGGTGAGTACCAACTGGCGCAGTCACCGACCGCGACCACGTCGGGAATGCCGGTCTGGCCGTAGCCGTCGCAGCGCACCCCGCCGGAGACCTCGAGGCCGGAGCCGGCCAGCCACTCCACGTTGGGCTGGACACCGACCCCGACCAGCACCACGTCGGCCGGGATCAGCCTGCCGTCGGCGAGTTCCACACCCTCGACCGAGGGCTGTCCGACCAGCCGGCTGACACCGGCGCCGCACAGCAGCCGGACGCCGTGCGCGGTGTGCAGGCCGGCGAGCACGGCGCCGAACTGCTCGCCCAGCACGGCCGACATCGGGACGGGCAGCGCCTCCACGACGGTGACCTCCACCCCCAGGCCCCGCGCGGTTGCCGCCACCTCGGCGCCGATGAAGCCGGCTCCGACGACCACCAGCCGGGCACCGGGCAGCAGCCGCTCACGCAGCGTCCGGGCGTCGGTGAGGGTGCGCAGGGTCAGCACGCCGGCCGGCGGCTCCGGCCAGGGCTGGCGGGGCCGGGCGCCGGTGGCCAGCACCACCGCGTCCACCGTCAGCTCGGTGCCGTCGGACAACGCCACGCTGCGCTCGGCCGGGCGCAGCGCGGTGGCGGCCACCCCCAGTCGCCAGTCGGCGTCCAGGGTCTCCCCGTCGCGCAGCAGCCGGATCTCGTCCTCGTCGACCTCGCCGGCCAGCAGCGCCTTGGACAGCGGCGGCCGGTCGTAGGGCGGTTCGGGCTCGTCGCCGACGATCACCAGGTCGCCGTCGAAGCCCTGCTTGCGCAGCGCCCGGGCCGCCGACAACCCCGCCAACGAGGCGCCGACGACGGCGATCCGCCTCACGAGGCGAGCGAGCTGTCCGCGCCGGTGAGGTAGATGTCGCCGTCCAGCACGCTGACCTGGTGGGTGCGCACCGGGCGGTCGGCCATGCCGTCCTCGTCCGGCTCGCCGGTGCGCAGGTCGAACCGGGCGGCGTGCAGCGGGCACTCCACGAAGCAGTCCTCCAGCCAGCCCTGCGACAGCGAGGCCTTCTGGTGGGTGCAGGTGTCGTCGATGGCGAACAGCTGGCCGTCCTCGGTGTGCACCACCGCGATCGGCGGTTTCGCCTTCAGCTTTCGCATCTGCCCGGGCGGCAGGTCGGCAAGTGCACAGACGCGAACCATCGGCAGATCCTTTGTCGGGGGTGGCGGGACAGGTACCGCCAGCAGCCTAAGGACGCTGCAGCAGACACCACAACCAACAGGGCACGCTCCGACAATCTGCTGCCGGGCGGCCGGTCAGCAGCCGGACTGGATCAGGATCACGTCCAGGACGCGGGGGCCGTGCACGCCCTCGACCCGGTTCAGCTCGATGTCGCTGGTCGCGCTCGGCCCGCTGATCCAGGTCAACGGCCGGCTCGGCTCCGATGGCCGCGCGGGCTCCGACTGCGGGCCGCGCTCGCCGCCCGGCCCCAGCTGCGGGCCGCGCTCGCCGTCCGGCCCCAGTTCGGCCACCGCCTCGGGCACCCCGGCCACCACCTGCTCGGCCCGCAACACCACCAGCAGGTAGTCCGGCACCAGGCTGGCCGCCCGCCGACCCTGGCCGGCCCCGGAGTCCAGCACGATGGTGCCGGTCTCGGCGATGGCCAGCCGGCAGGTGCACACCACCCCGTCGATCTCATCCAGCTGCGCCGGCGTCAGCGCGTCGTCGGTGCGCCGCTCGGCGGTGCTGGCGGCCAGCCACTCGGCGGGAAAGCCGTCCGGCACCAGCACCGAGCCGATGCCGTGCTCGACCAGCCGGCCGGCCAGCACGCCGGCCACCTCGGCCGGCGCGGCGCGGGTGACGCTGGCCCGGTAGTCGACCAGCCGGTCCACCAGCAGCTCGGCCAGGTCCGGCTGCGCACCCTCGGCGCGGGCTGCCCCGGCACGCCGGTAGTCGCGCGGAACCTCAGCCATTGCAGGGCTTTTCCGATCGTCGGCCAGTGCCGAGCGGATCCGGGCCAGCACCTCCTCGCGAGCGGTCACGGCTGGCCGGCCCACCAGTCGCGGAACGAGCTCGTCGGCGGCTGCGGCAGGTCCCGGGCGGCGACCCAGGACGACAGCGGCGGTGGCAGCAGCCGGCGTCCCAGGCGCGACCGCGACAGCCGGTCCAGCCGGGCCCACCGGCCCAGTCGCGCGGCGCGCAGCAGCCAGCGCCAGCGCCGCGGGCCCCGCATCGCCCAGGACGCCGCCGCCATGCCGGCCGCCTCGACTCCTGGCAGCCGGTGGCCGGCCGCCTTGTCCTCGTTCACCCGCGAGCGCAGGTGCACCAGCATCGACGGGATGTCGATGGCGACCGGGCAGACGTCGTAGCAGGCACCGCACAGCGTGGAGGCGAACGGCAGGCTGGCGTTGTCGGCCACCCCGGTCAGCTGCGGCGAGAGCACCGCGCCGATCGGGCCGGGGTAGACCGAGCCGTAGGCGTGGCCGCCGGTGCGCTCGTAGACCGGGCAGACGTTGAGGCAGGCCGAGCAGCGGATGCAGCGCAGCGCCGCCCGGCCGCGCCGGTCGGCCAGCGTCGCGGTCCGGCCGTTGTCCAGCAGCACCAGGTGAAACTCCTGCGGGCCGTCGCCGGGATGCACGCCGGTCCACATCGAGGTGTAGGGGTTCATCCGCTCGCCCGTCGACGAGCGGGGCAGCAGCTGCAGGAACACCTCCAGGTCGCCGAAGCGGGGCAGCAGCTTCTCGATGCCCATCACGGTGATCAGCGTCCGGGGCAGCGTCAGGCACATCCGGCCGTTGCCCTCGGATTCGACCACCGCCAGCGTGCCGGTCTCGGCGACGGCGAAGTTGGCGCCCGAGATCGCGACCGGGGTGGTGAGGAACTTCTGCCGCAGGTAGCGGCGGGCGGCCTCGGCCAGCGCCGCCGGGTCGTCGGTCAGGCCGGGCTCGACGCCGGCCATCTGCGCCAGGAAGATGTCGCGGATCTCGGTGCGGTTGCGGTGGATGGCCGGCACCAGGATGTGGCTGGGCCGGTCGTCGCCCAGCTGCACGATCAGCTCGGCGAGGTCGGTCTCGAGGGCGGCGATGCCGGCCTCGGCCAGGGCCTCGTTCAGCCCGATCTCCTGGGTGGCCATCGACTTGACCTTGACCACCTCCCGCGAGCCGGTGGCGGCCACCAGTTCGGTGACGATCCGGTTGGCCTCGCGGGCGTCCCGGGCCCAGTGCACCACGCCGCCGCGCTCGGTGACCCGGGCCTCGAGCTGCACCAGGTAGTCGTCCAGGTGGGCCAGCACGTCGTCCTTGATCGCGGCGGCCGCGGCGCGCAACTGCTGCCAGTCCGGCACCTCGCCGACCACCGCGGCCCGCTTGGCGCGGATGTGGCTGGTGGCGTTGGCCAGGTTGCGGCGCAACTGGGCGTTCGCCAGCGCCGTCTCGGCGGCGGCCGGGAAGGGCTCGCTGCCGCGCAGTTGGCCGACGCCGGGCGGTGCGGTCGGCATGCCGAGGTAGGTCATAGCGGTCCCACCAGCGCCGGGTCGGTGCGGGTGCTGGCCAGGATCTGGGCCAGGTGCAGGGGACGCGCGCCGACCCGCAGCCGGGACAGGCCGCCGCCGATGTGCATCAGGCAGGACGAGTCGCCGGCCGAACACACCTGCGCGCCGGTGGCGGCCACCGCGGCGACCTTGTCGGCCAGCATGGCCTGGGACACCGCGCTGTTCTTCAGCGCGAAGGTGCCACCGAACCCACAGCAGGACTCGGCGGCCGGCAGCTCGACGAGGTCCAGCCCCTCGACCGCGCGCAGCAGGGCCATCGGCTTGTCGCCCACCCGCAGCAGCCGCAGCGAGTGGCAGGTGGGGTGATAGGTCACCCGGTGCGGAAAGAACGCCCCGACGTCGGTGACCCCGGTGACGTCGACCAGGAACTCCGACAGCTCATATGTCCTGGCGGCGATCGTCTCGGCCGCGCCGGCGAGCTTGTCGTCGCCGAACCGGCGGGCGGTGTCGGCGTGCTGGTGGCGGATCGCGCCGGTGCAGGACCCGCTGGGCGCCACGATCGCGTCGTAGTTGCCGAACACCTGGGCGTGCCGGCGGATCAGCGGCAGCGCCTGGGCCGGGTAGCCGGTGTTGAGGTGCATCTGCCCGCAACAGGACTGCTGCTCGGGGAAGGAGACCTCATGGCCGAGCCGGCGCAGCAGCCGCACCGTGGCCCGGCCGACGTCGGGGAACAGCCCGTCCACCAGGCAGGTGGCGAACAGGGCGACGCGCACGGCTGCCCTCCCTGCTCGACGTGGGTGAAACCCGGACAAAGCACCCGAACGGAGTGAGCACGATCGGTTGTAGACAGCAGGTTACCCGGCACCGCAGACAAGTCGGGATTCACATTTTCACATCTGGTGCCTAGGGTGACGGCCATCCGGGCGCTTCGGCGCCATCCCCCTACTACAGGGAGCCAACCCTTCATGCGTAGATCACGGATCGTCGTTGCGGCAGCCGCCGCAGCTCTGACCGTACCCGCACTCGCGATCAGTACCGCGGGCGCCGCAACCTCGGGCGCCACTACTCAAACCTCCACCCAGGGCGCCGCGGCGTCCTACGTGGTGCTCGCCAAGTCCGGCAGCTCGGCCGAGGCGCTGGCCCGCCAGCTGCAGGCCGGTGGGGCCACCGTCAGCTCGGTGAACACCGACATCGGGCTGGTCGTGGTCACCTCGACCGACACCGCCTTCGCCTCGCACACCCGCAGCCTCGCCGGGGTGTCCGGCGTCGGCCGGGACCGCTCGGTCGGGCACCTGCCGAACTCCGCGGCCAGCAAGGTCGAGAAGGAGGCCCAGCTGGCCGGTGGCGTCGCAGCCGCACCGGCCGCCGCGAAGTCCAAGACCGGCGACCCGCTGGACGGCCTGCTCTGGGGCATGAACATGATCAACGCCCCGCAGGCGCACCACATCACCAAGGGCGACCACCGGGTCACCGTCGGCGTGCTGGACACCGGCATCGAGGGCTTCCACCCCGACCTGAAGACCAACTTCAGCACCAAGCTGTCGCGCAACTTCACCACCGACATGCCCGACATCGACGGCCCGTGCGAGTTCGCCGGCTGCGTCGACCCGGCCAGCTGGGACGACAACGAGCACGGCACCCACGTCGCCGGCACCATCGCGGCCGCGGCCAACGGCTTCGGCCTGACCGGCGTCGCGCCGGGCGTCACCCTGGTCAACATCCGGGGTGCCCAGGACTCGGGCTACTTCTTCCTCGGCCCGGTGACCAACGCCCTCACCTACGCCGGTGACATCGGCATCGACGTGGTCAACATGTCCTTCTACCTCGACCCGTGGCTCTACAACTGCGCCGGCGGGGCACCGGAGGACAGCCCGGAGGCGGCCGCCGACCAGGACGCCATCATCGCGGCGATGACCCGGGCGCTGAACTACGCCCACGACCACGGCGTCACCCTGGTGAACTCGGCCGGTAACGAGCACCGGGACATGTCGAACCCGCGGCCGGACACCTCCAGCCCGGACTACGGCGCCGACCCGTACCTGCGCACCATCGACAACGCCACCTGCCTGAACCTGCCGGCCGAGGGTCCGCACGTGCTCGCCACCTCCTCGCTCGGCCCGTCGGGCAAGAAGGCGGACTACTCCAACTACGCCACCGACCTCACCAGCGGCGAGCTCGACTTCTCCGCACCGGGTGGCTGGTTCCGCGACGGCTTCGGCACCCCGAGCTACCGCACCAACGAGAACGAGATCCTGTCCACCGCGCCGACCCACGTGATGGTGGACGCCGGCTACGTGGACTCGGCCGGCAACATCACCCCGGCCGGTGCGGCGCTGGGCGTTCAGAAGGCCTGCAACGACGAGGGTGAGTGCGGCTACTACCAGTACCTGCAGGGCACCTCGATGGCCGCGCCGCACGTCACCGGCGTGGCCGCCCTGGCGGTCAGCGCACACGGCCACAAGGACAGCACCCCGGCCCGCGGCCTGACCATGGACCCGGATGCGGTGGCCGCCCTGATGGCCGCGACCGCGACCGACCACGCCTGCCCGGCGGGCGGCGTGCAGTCCTACACCCAGGAAGGCCGGTCGGCCGAGTTCACCGCCCCCTGCGTCGGAACGCCGGAGTTCAACGGCTTCTACGGCGCCGGCATCGTGAACGCCCTGGGCGTCGTCCAGTAAGTAGTTCCCCAGCAATACCGTACGAAACGAGTGCGGCGGCGACTCCGGTCGCCGCCGCACTCGGCGTTTCGAAGCCCCGGTGGGCCGGGTCAGGCGTCCAGCCAGCTGCCGCCGACCATCACCCGGCGCACCCGCAGCTCGGCGTCCAGCACCACCAGGTCGGCGGCCAGGCCCACCCGGATCGCGCCGCACTCGTCGGCCAGGCCGAGCAGCCGGGCCGGGGTGCTGCTGGCCGCCGCCACCGCCTGCTCGATGCCCAGTCCCACCTCCAGCACCGCCCGGCGGACCGCCTCGTCCAGCGTGAGGGTGCTGCCGGCCAGCCGGTCGGCCACCGACCAGGCGTTGCCGTCCGACACCCGCACCGTCTGGTCGGCCAGCGGGTACTCGCCGTCGCCGCTGCCGGCGGCGCTGATGGCGTCGGTGATGAAGATCAGCTTCTCCGGCGCCACCCGGGCCACCAGCCGGGTCAGGGCGTCGTGCACGTGCACGCCATCGTTGATCATCTCGACGAACACGCCTGCGTCCAGGGCGGCCACCGACGGTCCCGGGGCGCGGTGGTCGAGCGAGGACCCCATCGCGTTGAACAGGTGGGTGGCCAGCGTCGCCCCGGCCGCGAAGGCCTCGGCCGCCTGCTCGTAGCTGGCATCGGTATGCCCGACCGCCGCGATCACCCCGGCCGCCAGCAGATCGGCGATCAGCCCGGCGGCACCGGGCAGTTCCGGCGCCACCGTCATGGTCCGCACCGCTCCCTGGCCGGCCTCCAGCAGCTTGCCCAGCACCAGCGGGTCGGGAGCCAGCAGGTTCTCCGGACGTTGCGCGCCGCACCGCACCGAGCTCAGGAACGGCCCCTCGAGGTGGGCGCCGAGGATCTCCCCGGCGGCGGTCAGCTCGGCGATCCAGCCGAGCTGCTCGCACAGCTGGTCGACCGGCTGCGCCATCAGCGACACCAGGGTGCGGGTGGTCCCATGGCCGCGGTGGAACCGCACCGCCGCTCTCAGGTCGTCCACCGACCGGGTCACGTCGTGGCCGCCGCCGCCGTGCATGTGCAGGTCCACGAAGCCCGGCACCAGCCAGCACCCGGCCAGCTCGACCCGCTCGCCGGAAGCCGTCGCGGGGCCGGCTTCCCCGACCGCGGCGATCCGGCCGTCGGCGATCCGCACCTCGACGCCGTCGAGCACCCCCGCCGGGCTCACCACCCGGGCCCCGGCCAGCACCGTCATCGGCGTGCTCCCCTCTGCGACAGCTGCCCGGCAGCTTCGGGTTCGCCCAGCAGTCGCCAGGCCAGCAGCGCGGCACCGGCCCGGCTGGCATCCACCCCGAGCAGCGCCGGGCGAAGTTCCGGCGCCGGCCGCCAGCGCAACCGGGCCCGCAGGCCGGCCCGCACCGGTTCGAACAACGCCGGGCCCGCCTGGGCCAGCCCGCCACCGAGCACCACGACGGCCGGGTCGAGCAGCAGGACGGCGGTGGCCAGGGCCTGCGACAGCGCCTCGACGGCCTCGGCCCAGACCGCTGCCGCGACCGGGTCGGTGGCCGACCGGCCGAGGACGCCGGCGGCGTCCAGGCCGGCCGCGGACCCGGGTCGGGCGGCGTAGCGCCGTGCGATGCCGGCCGCCGAGGCGTAGACCTCCAGGCAGCCGCGCTGGCCGCAGCCACACAGCTCACCGCCCGGCACCACGCAGACGTGCCCCAGCTCGCCGGCCAGCCCGCGCGCGCCTCGCCACGGCTGGCCGCTGGCGACCAGCGCGGCCGCGATGCCGGTACCCAGGCCGACGAAGAGCAGATCCCGCCCGGCGGCCGCGCTCTCGGCCAGCGCCGCAGCGGCCAGGTCGTGGCCGAGCACGGCGGGCAGCGCCACCGTCTCGCTGACCAGGTCGCGCAACGGCAGGTCGCGCACGCCCAGGTTCACCGCGTACCGCAGCACCCCGTCGGAGATCACCCCGGGAGCGACCACGCCGACCGCCGCGGTGTGCGGCCCGCACAGCCGGCGAGCCAGGTCGCTGACCTCGTCGGCCAGCCGGGACGGCGGCGGTGTCGGCACCCGGGCCGCCTGCAGCACCTGCCCGTCCCGGTCGTAGCGGGCGGCCTTGACGGTGCTGCCACCGATGTCGATGGCGAGCACGTCGACCGGCGTCCGCTCGGTATCGGGCATCGCGTCGTCCATCCCGGTCATCCCTTGACCGCGCCGGCGGTGAGCCCGGCCGAGATCCGGCTCTGGAACAGCACGAACAGCACTACCACCGGCAGTGCGGTGAGGCCGGCCGCCGCCATCAGGCCGCCGTAGTCGGCACCGTGCGTGGGGCTGGACTGGAAGATCAGCAAATAGATCATCGCGGTCTGCTTGCTGTTGTCGAGCAGCAGCGTGTTGGCCAGCACGAACTCGTTCCAGGCCAGGATCCAGCCGTACACGCTGGTGGCGATCAGGCCCGGCGCGACCAGCGGCAGGACGATCCGGTAGAAGGTCTGGAACCGGCTGCAGCCATCCACCATCGCCGCCTCGTCGAGCTCGACCGGAATGTTGGCGATGAAGGTGCGCAGCGTCCAGACCGTGTAGGGCATGGTGAACATCAGGTAGGCCAGCACCACGCCGGTCAGCGAGTTCTTCAGCTGGTAGGAGTCGAGCAGCAGCGACATCGGAATCGTCAGCGCCAGCAACGGGATCATCTGCACGATGAGCACCGCGAAGACGAACACCCGGCGGCCGGCGAACCGGAACCGGGCGATCGCGAGGGCTGCGAAGAAGCCGATGACGACGCTGACGGCGACCGCGGCGAGCGTGATGACGAAGGTGTTGGCCAGGTCCTGCCGGAAGATCGGGTCGGCGAGCACCTCCCGGAAGCTCGCCAGCGTGGGATGCCGCGGCCAGAACTGGGGCACCAGCCGGTTGATGTCGGCGCTGGTCTTGAAGGACGTGATCACCATCCAGTAGATGGGAAAACCGAACAGCGCGGCCAGCAGCAGGGCCAGCGTGTTCCAGCCGGCCGTGGCGTAACTGCGCCGGCTGCGGCTTCGGGTGCGCGGCGACGGCTGCGGCGGCTGTGCCGACGAGGTGGCCGGCACCGCCGGCACCCGATCGGTGGTCACGCTCATCGGCGGGTTCGCTTGCTGCTCATGCGGCATCACCGATCCGCAACAGTTGGCGGATGTAGGAGATCATGACGCCGAGCAGTCCGAGCATCATCAGCACGCCGATGGTGGCGCCGGTGTTGTAGTGGCTGGAGCCCACACCGGTCGAGTACATGTAGATGCCGATGGTCTGGTATCCCGGCTCGGGATGCCCGGTGCGCATGAACCAGATCTGGTTGAACACCCCGAAGTCCCAGATCACCGACAGCGTCGTGAGAATCACCAGCAGCGGAGCCAGGAACGGCAGCGTGACGTGCCGGAACGCCTGCCAGGCGCCGGCGCCGTCGCACCGGGCCGATTCCAGGATCTCTTTGGGGATCTGGCCGATCCCGGCGTGCAGCGAGATCGCCAGCAGCGGCACCGCACCCCAGATCACCACCGCCGCGATCACCGCCAGGCCCTGGTGCGGGTCGGCGAACCAGTCGTGGCCCTGCAGGTGCACCCCGGGCAGCCGGTCCAGCAGGTAGTTGACCGCGCCGAACTGGTTGTTGAACAGCCAGTAGAAGACCTGCGTCGACACCGTGGTCGGAATGGCCCACACGAACAGCAGCACCGCGATCAGCGTCAGCCGGGCCCAGGTGGAGACCCGGTTGAGCAGCACCGCGATGCCGATGCCGATCAGCATGCTCAACACCACGTTGATCGCGGTGAACGCCGCTGTCCGGCCGAGCACCGTCCAGAACGTCGAGTCGCCCAGCACGGTCCGGAAGTTGGCCAGGCCGACGAACGGGGTACCGGCTCCGGAGTGGAACAGCGCGTACTTTCCGGCCTCCTGCTTGTGCAGCGACAGCTGGACGATCTTGAACAGCGGCTGGGCGACCACCACCAGCAGGACGAGCACGGCGGGCAGGATCAGCAGGTAGGGCAGCGGGCCACCGCGAACCCGCCGGCCACGACGGCCACGCCGCCCGCGGGCGGCGGGATCGAGCGCCGGCGTGGGCGCGCCCGGCACGGTCGCGGTCATCTACTCCCCCTTCCTGCACGGAACGGGTGCGGGCAGGTGCACCCACCTGCCCGCACCGCTGGTCCTGCCGCTACCCGCTCGGCTTCCGGCGCCGGCCGGTCAGCCGGTGGCGTTCAGCGTCTTGGCGATCTCGGCGTCCGCCGCCTTGGCCGCATCCGCCGTGCCGGCCTTGCCGGTAGCGATCGAGGTCAGCATGTTCTGCAGGATATTGCCGCTCTCGACGTTGGCCCAGTTCGGCGTGTTGGGCACGAACCAGGTGTTCTTCGCCGCCTCGCCGGTCGACTTGTTCGCCTGTGCCTGGCCGGAGTACACGCCGAGCAGCGAGGTGGTGTTCGGAATGGCGAACTTGGCCAGCGCCGTCTGGCTGGTGGTGTCGGTGAAGTACTTCACCCACTGGGCACCGAGGCCGGCGTTGGGAGCCTTGGCGGGCACCGCGAGATCCGAACCGCCCAGGAACGACGGGGTGTACTGGCCGGTCGCGGTGCCCGGCATCGGGAAGGTGTCCAGCTTGGCGGCCAGGGCCGGGTTACCGGTCTTCTTGTCGGTCACCGCACCGAGCTCCCAGCCGTTGCCGAGGATCGCGCCGGTGTGACCGAGCGCCATGACGGCGTCCTGGTCGGACTCGTCCTTGGTGGCGCCGCCCACCGAGTACTTCGTGGCGAGCTGCTTCCACCGGTCCAGCCCCTGCTGGGCCTGGCTGCTCTCCAGCGCGCCGGACCACTGGCCGTTGTTCTGCTCGGCGATCTTTCCGCCGGCGCCGTAGACGAACGACATCGCCGCGTACCAGTTCTTGCCCGCCATGTAGAACGCCGAGAACCGGGGATCGGCGGCATTGGCGGCCTTGACCTTGTCCAGGTCGGCGAACAGCTCGTCCAGGGTGGTTGGCGGGCTGGTCACGCCGGCCTTGGTCCACAGGTCCTTGCGGTAAATGACCACCCTGCTGCCGGCGTAGTACGGCACCGCCATCAGCTTGCCGGCCGGCGAGGTGCCCGACTCGGCGAGACCCTGCAGCCAGCTACCCGAGTTCTCGAACTGGCCCTTGGCCGAGGTGAGGTCGAGGAAGGCGCCGGCCGCGATGTAGGACGCGGTCTGGGTGTTGCCGAGTTCCACCACGTCCGGAACGCCGCTGCTGCCGGCGAAGGTGGAGTCCAGCTTGGTGGTGTAATTGGACCACTGCTGCCACTGGACGTCGACCTTGGCGCCGGTGGCCTGCTCGAACCGCTGGCTGGCTTGGGCGACCACGTCCGGCCAGCCCTTCTGGGCGTCGCTCTGCAGCCAGACCTTGATGGTCTTGCCGGCGCCGTCGGTGCTCAGCACCGTGGTGTCCTTGGCGTTCGAGGCTTTCGAGGACTTGTCCGAGGTGCAGCCGGCCACCATGGCCAGGGTCGCAGCCAGGACGATGGCACCCGTTACCGTGCGCTTCAAAACCGGCCTCCGTAGGTTGGATGGTGCACCGATGGATCGGACCAATTCCAGGATTGGTTTAGATGAATCCGAAGTATTGGCCTAGACCATTTCACTGTCAAGGGCAGCACCCGGCCGACATCCGACTGTTACCAAGACATCGCCCACTCCGGTTCGGGAGAGGGTGGCTGCTCAGCCCTGCAGGGCTTCCCGCAACGAGCGGTGCGCCGCGGCCCGGCGACGAGCCTCATCCGGGGCCAGCCCAGCCGCCAGCACCAGCACCGCGGCCCGGGCGTCGTCGCCGCAGCGCCGCAGCGCCTCGGCGGCTTCGTCCACGCCGACCTCGGCGATCTCGGCCACGATGCCGGCGGCCCGCTGGCGCAGCTTCGAGTTGGCGGGCACCACATCCACCATCAGGTCGCCGTGCACCCGGCCCGCTCGCGCCATCGCCGCGGTGCTGAGGGCGTTCAGGGCGACCTTCTGCGCGGTCCCCGCGGTGAGCCGGGACGAGCCGCGCAGCATCTCCGGACCGGGCTCCGGAGCGATCGCGACGTCGGCCAGTTGCGCCAGCGGCGAGCCGGCCACCGTGACGACCGCGATCACCGCCGCGCCGGCCTGCCGGGCGGACCGGGCGAGCGCCATCGTGTACGGGGTCGCCCCGCTGGCGGCGACCGCGACCAGCACGTCGGCAGCGGTGGCCGCCAGCTCGGCAATATCCCGCTCTGCCGCGGCCAGATCGTCCTCGTCGGAGTCGGTGCTGTCGCTGCCACCGGCGATCCGCCAGCCGATCCGGCGCCGGTCGAGGCCGAACGTGCCGGGCAGCTCGGCGGCCTCGGCGGCGGCGATCCGCCCCGAGGTGCCGGCGCCGGCGAACAGCAACCGGCCGCCTGCGGTGAACCGGGTGGCGATCAGCTCGGCGCCGGCCGCGATCGCACCGGCGACCGCGCGCACCGCCGGGACGACCCGGGCCTCGGCGGACAGCAGCAGCTCGACGAGCTCGACAGCCGGCAGCAGGTCGAGCTGCGGACGGTCGGGCGTCACCACGTACTGGTGACTTTCGCCAGCCCGCGCGGGCGATCCGGGTCCGTCCCGCGGTCCAGCGCCAGCCGCCAGGCCAGCTGTTGCAGCGGCAGGATCTCCAGGATCGGCAGCAGTTCCTCGGCAATCCCGTCGCCGGCCAGCGCGATCCCGTCCGGCCGGCCGACCGGCAACACCTCGGCGCCGCGTGCCGCCAGCCGCTCCAGCACCGGCGCCATCGCCGCTCCGGCGCGCCCCGGCGGCACCAGGGCGATCACCGGCACGGCGGCGTCGACCATTGCCAGCGGGCCGTGCAGCAGGTCGGCGCCGGAGAACGCCTGCGCGCTCAGGTACGACGTCTCCATCAGCTTCAGGGCAGCCTCCCGGGCACTCGGGTAGGAGTATCCCCGTCCGGTCAGCACCAGCCGGTCGACGTGGCGGTACCGGTGCGCGGCGGCGATCCCGGCACCGGTCGCCAGGGTGCGCTCGGCCGCCTCGGCCAGCGGCCTGGCGACCTCGGCCGGCGCGCTGCCGTCCCGCTCACCGGCCAGCAACAGGTACAGCGCGAGCAGCTCCGCTGTGTAGGTTTTCGTTGCGGCGACGGCACGTTCCACCCCGGCCCGGACGTCGACCTGCAGCTCTGCCGCGGCCGCCAGGTCCGAGCCCGGGTTGTTGGTCACCGCCACCGTCAACGCGCCGCAGGCCCGGGCGACGCCGAGCGAGTCCACCAGGTCGGGTGAGCCGCCGGACTGGCTGACCGCGAGGAACAGCACCCCGTCGAGCGCCGGCCGAGCGCCGTAGACGGTCATGGTGGACGGCGAGGCGAGCCCGGCCGGCACCGCCATCCGGATCTCGGCCAGGTACTTGGCATACAGCGCCGCGTGGTCGCTGGTGCCCCGGGCGGCCAGCACCACGAAGCGCGGCGCGTACCGCCGGATCCGGGTCGCCACCTCGGCGATCTCGGCACATCCGTCGGCCAGCAACCGGGCCAGCACCGCGGGCTGCTCGGCGATCTCGGCAGCCATCGACGCGCCGGGCACCGGGTCGCGCCCGGTATCGCCCGCTAGGTCCGGCAGGGGTTCGCTGGTCATCGGGCATCGCCCGGCCGCCCGGCCAGCACGGCCGCCGCTGCCCGCAGCAGGCCCGGCGCGATGCCGCGGGTGCGCAGCACCGGCAGGCCGGCCGGCACCGGCATCGGCCAGCCGGCGTCGACCAGCACCGCCTCCGGATGCCCGGCGGCCGCCTCGATAAGCAGGTGCTGCCAGCTCTCGCGGTCCGGATCGCGCACCAGCAGCACCAGCGACCTGCCCTCGGCCCGCCGCAGCAGCTCAGCGGCGTCTCCCGGAGCGTCGACGCGCAGCCCGTCGACGCCGTCGACCAGCGCGGCCAGCTCGTCGATCAGCGACCAGGGCAGCTCGCCCGAGGCCACCCCGGGCCGGGTCCGGCACTCGACCACCAGTGGACGGCGCAGCGCGGGCACCGATCCGAGCACCTCCAGGCACCGGGCCTCGACGCCCGCAAGCAGCGCGGCGTCGACCGGGCTGCCGGCGTTGCCGGCAGCCGCCAGCCGGGCGGTCCGCTCGGCAGCCTCGGCCAACCGGTCCTCGGTCAGCCGGCCGGCGCGCAGCGCGTCGGACACCGCCGCGGGAAGGGCCGACACCAGCTCGGGATAGTCCTGTGCACCGGTCTCCAGCGTGTCGACGCCGGCGATCAGGGCCTGCACGAACCCCTCGATCATGCCGAGCGGGCCGGCCAGCGCCGCCATCTCGAGAGCGTCGCTGACCACCGCGCCGGCGAAGCCGAGCTCGCCGCGCAGCAGGCCGCCGACGACCGTCGGGCTGACCGTCGCGATCCGGTCCGGATCCAGCGCGGGGACCAGCAGGTGCCCGAGCATGACCGCCCGGGCGCCGGCCGCGATGCCGGCCCGGAACGGGAGCAGTTCGACCTCGGCCAGCTCGGCGCGGCTGCGGGTCAGCACGGCCGGCTCGGCGTGCGAGTCGGCCCTGGTCGCCCCGTGCCCGGGAAAGTGCTTGAGGCAGGCGGCGATTCCGGCACGCTGCACTCCCCGCACCGCGGCGGCCACCTGGCCGGCGACCGCGCCGGCGTCGTCGCCGAAGGACCGCAGCCCGATCACCGGGTTGAGCGGGTCGAGGTTGATGTCGGCGACCGGGGCCAGATCGAGCGTGACGCCCGCACCGGCCAGCCGGGCTCCGATCGCCGCGTGCACCTCCTCGGTGACGGCGGCCTCCCCCAGCCGGCCCAGCGCGGCGGCACCCGGTGAGCTGCTGCCGCGCAGGGTGTCCAGCCGGGTGACGTCGCCACCCTCCTCGTCGAGGGCGATCACGATGTCGCGGCCGGCCGCCTCACGCAACCGATCGGTGAGTGCGGCCACCTCGGTGCCGTCGCCGAGGTTGGACCCGAACAGCACCACGCCGCCCAGGCCGCCCGCCAGGGCGTCCAGCAACCACCGCGGCGGGGTCGGTCCGCAATAGCCCAGCAGGGTGCATGACAGCGCCAACCGGGACAGCTCCGGATCGATCGACAAGACGGCTCCGATCTACCCGGCGTCCGGCTGGAAGGTTGCAAATGGACTAGACAATTCTGCTAGTGTCCGAAAGCCCGGACGGGTTGTCAATGGTGTAAACCTCTGGCTACCCGGACCGGTATTGTTTCGCCATCGGCCGCCGGGCCGGACGATCAGGCTGGAGGAAGAGGGAAGCAGTGGTCCTCGACATCAGCTCCTCCGGCACCCGCGAACCCAAGTACTACCAGGTCAAGCGGCACCTGTTGCAGCTGATCGACACCCTCGAGCCGGGCAGCCTGGTGCCGACCGAGCGGGTACTCACGGTGGAGCTGGCCACCTCGCGCACCACCGTGCGGCAGGCGCTCAGCGAGCTGGTGGGCGAGGGACGGCTGGTCCGCCGGCAGGGTTCGGGTACCTATGTGGCCGAGCCGAAGATCGCCTGGCCGCTGCACATGACCAGCTTCACCGAGCAGGCCGCGGCGGCCGGCTACTCGGCCAGCACCCAGCTGCTCGACGCGGCACGCGAGCGCGCCAGCGAGGACATCGCCGCCCGGCTGGGGATCAAGCCGGCGGCGGCGGTCTACTGCATCGAACGGCTGCGCCTGGTGGACGACACCCCGATGGCGGTCGAGACCTCCTACCTGTCAGCAGCCCGGTTTCCCGGCCTGATTCCCCACGTCCGCAAGGCTTCGTCGCTGTACCAGGTGCTGGCCGACGTCTACGGGGTCGCGCCGGTGGCCGCCGAGGAGACCATCGAGACCGCCGCCGCCTCACCCCGCGAGGCCGAGCTGCTCAACACCGACACCGGTTCGCCGATGCTGGTGCTCGGCCGGCACAGCTTCGACGCCGACGGTGCGCCGGTCGAGTGGGTGCACAGCTGGTACCGCGGGGATCGCTACGTCTTCGTGGCCAAGCTGTCGTCCGGCCAGTGATCGCGGGCCGCCTCGCGAGGTGGAGCCGACGAGGAGACTTGAACTCCTAACCGCCCGATTACAAGTCGGGTGCGCTACCAGTTGCGCCACGCCGGCCGGGGCGAGGAGGCCTCGCCAGCCGCCACCATCCTAGTGGGCGCCGGTTGACCCCTGCGGGTTCGCGCGGTCCAGTTCGGCGCGGTAGTCCGCCATCGCGGCACTCACCCGGGCCAGGAAGGATTCGACCAGCCGCAGCTCGGCGATCGAATGGTCGTCCAGCACCGCATGGGTCCGGTCGGCCAGCGGGCCGAAGAACCTCCTCGCCAGGGTGAGCCCGCTCTCGTCGTGCCGAAGCCGGACCACTCGGCGATCGTCCGGATCGGCCTCCCGCCGCACATGCCCGGAGCGCACCAGCCGGTCGACGACGCCGGTGACCGCTCCGGAGGTGAGCCCGAGCCGGGTCCGCAGCAGCGACGGGGTGGCCGGTGTTCCCTCGCGTTCGCTGTTCAAGATGATCACCAGCGCCTGCATGTCGGTGGGATGCATGGCATGGGTCTCGGAGAAGACGTCCACCACCCGGGCCGACTCGGCACCGTAGCTGCGCAGGGAATTCTCGATCCGGGAGTAGAGCTCGCGGCGCTGCTCCGGCGGGTCCCCTGGGTCGGCGTGCACAAGTTCCTCTCACTAGCTAAGTATGTTATTAACTAAGATAACAGGGAGGAGTCGTGATGCTGAAGGTCCTGACCGGCCGCTGGTCCGCACGCATCCTCGCCCTCTTCATGCTCCTCGGCTCCGTGCTGCTCATCCTGGGCGCCGGGTCAGCACGAACCAGCAACGATCCCACCGCCGGGCTGCCCACCGACAGCCAGGCGATCGCCGCCGCCCGCCTGCAGCAGCAACTGCCCTCGGCCCAGACCGCTCCGGCGCTGGTGGTCTACAGCCGCGACGGTGACCAGCTCAGCGCTGCCGACCGAGAGGCGATCAGCGCGACCCGGTCCAAGCTGGCCCGCTTCGCCGTCGGCGGCCAGCTGCCACCGGTACAGACCAGCCCGGACGGCCACGCGGCCCTGCTGATCGTGCCGCTGGCCAACGACCCGGTCAAGGACCCGAACAGCACCCGGCTGACCGACCAGGTCACCGAGATCCGCAGCCAGGTCCGCGCCGAAACACCTGCCGGCCTGACCGCGCAGGTGACCGGCGGGGCCGGGTTCATCGCCGACGTGAACAAGGCGTTCGACGGAGCCGACCTGACCCTGCTGCTGTCCACTGTGGTGGTGGTGGCACTCCTGCTGCTCATCACCTACCGCAGCCCGGTGCTGTGGCTGGTGCCGCTGGCGGTGGTGGGCCTGGCCGACCAGGTGACCGGCGCCCTGATCGCCCTGGTCTCGCGGCATTCCGACCTGCCGATCAGCCAGGCGACCACCGGCATCGTCGAGGTGCTGGTCTTCGGTGCCGGCACCGACTACGCGCTGCTGCTGATCGCCCGCTACCGCGAGGAACTGCGCCAGGTCTCCGACCGGCGTGCTGCGATGCGCCGGGCGTTGCGCACCGCCGGGCCGGCGATCCTGGCCTCCGGCATCACGGTGACGCTGGCCCTGCTCAGCCTGCTGCTGGCCGCCCTCGGTGACAACCGGGCCCTCGGGGTGGCCGGTGCGATCGGCATCGCGACCGCCGTGCTGTTCGGGCTGACGCTGCTGCCGGCCGCCCTGGTGTCCCTGCCGCGCGGGGTGTTCTGGCCGCTGATCCCACGGCCGGACGAGCGCGGCCGGCGGGCCCAGGCCAATGAGGGACGGCTGTGGCGACGGATCGGCGAGTACACCGCGCGCCGGCCCTGGCCGGTCACCGTCGGATCGGTGCTGCTGCTCGGGCTGCTCGCCGCCGGCCTGCTCGGCACCACGCTAGGCCTCAGCCAGGCCGACACGTTCCGCACCAAGGCCGAGTCGGTGGCCGGGCTCGAGACGCTGGCCCGGTCGTTCCCGGCCGGCGCCTCGGACCCGCTCGCGGTGCTCACCCCGGACGGATCGGCCGATGAGGTGAGTCGGTTGGCCCGCTCGGTGCCTGGCGTGGCGGCGGTCCGGGTCGCCGAGAGCGGCGGCGGCGTCACCCAGGTCGACGTCACCCTCACCGCCGCTCCCGACACCCAGGCCAGCTTCGACACCGTCAGGGCGCTGCGCGACCGGCTGGCCGAGGTGCCCGACACCTACGTCGGCGGGTCGGTGGCCACCGACCTCGACGTCCGCAATGCCGCGACCCGCGACCTGTACGTGATCGCGCCGATCATCCTGGCCATCGTCCTGGTGATCCTGATCGTGCTGCTGCGCGCACTGGTCGCGCCGGTGCTGCTGATCGCAACCGTCGTGCTGACCTTCTTCGCCGCCCTGGGTGCTGCGTCCTGGCTGTTCCAGCACGTTTTCGGCTTTGCCGGACTGGCTGATCAGGTGCCGTTGCTGGCCTTCCTGTTCCTGGTCGCGCTGGGGGTCGACTACAACATCTTCCTGGCCACCCGAGCCCGCGAGGAGGCCGCCGGCAGCGGCACCCGCCGCGGCATGATCGACGCCCTGGCGGTGACCGGCGGCGTGATCACCAGCGCCGGCATCCTGCTCGCCGCGGTGTTCGCCGTGCTCGGCACGCTGCCGGTCATCGTGCTCACCGAGATCGGGGTGATCGTGGGCATCGGCGTGCTGCTCGACACCCTGCTGGTGCGCACGGTGCTGGTGCCGGCATTGGCCGAACTGCTCGGCGAACGCTTCTGGCTGCCGGGCCGGCCTGCGCGGCGGGCTGCCGAGAGCACCGGCGGCAGCCCCACCCTGGTGCGGGCCGACCACTAGTCGCGTACCGGTCTGGCCGACGTCCGTCGGCCTCTGAACGGTGCGCACCCGTGGCCCGGTCGCCGCGTTCGGCTCCCGGCGGGGTAGGAATGACGGCGAGACCGCGACATCCCAGCAGCGACCGACGGAGCAGCCGATGACCCGAGCGCACCGGCCCAAGGCGGGCTTCTGGATCCGGCTGTGCGTGGTGATCCTCTATCCGCTGGTCTCGGCATTCTTCAAGATCCGCTGGCACCACCTGGACCGGATGCCGGCCCGCGGCGGGGTGCTGGTCGCGGTCAACCACATCTCGCAGGCCGACACCGCCACGATGGCCCGGCTGATCTGGCAGTCCGGCCGGATCCCGCGTTTCCTCATCAAATCCGGGGTGTTCGGCTGGCCGGTCGTCGGGCGCGTGATGACCGGCGCCGGCCAGATCCCGGTGTACCGGTCCTCGAGCCACGCCGCCGACTCGCTGCGCGACGCCGAGCAGGCGCTACGCGACGGCGAGTGCGTGATCATCTATCCGGAGGGCACCATCACCGCCGACCCGGACTACTGGCCGATGCAGGCCAAGACCGGGGTGGCCCGACTGGCGCTGGCCTGCCCGGACGTCCCGGTCATTCCGGTGGGCCAGTGGGGCGCGCACCGCACGCTGGGCCGGCGCGGCCGGTTCCGGCCGTTCCCCCGGCACCGGCACGAGGCCAGCCTGGGCGAGCCGCTGGACCTGAGCAAGTACTACGACGCCGAGGTCACCGCCGACCTGCTGCGGCAGGTCACCGACGAGATCATGGCCGCCGTCACCGCCGAGGTGGAGCAGTTGCGGGCGGCCGAGAACTGAAATTCGCTGGCCTGACCGGCATTCCGGCGGCCACCATGGGCCGATGCCCGAGTTGATCCAGCCGACCGCCACCCTGGCCCCCTCGTTCCGCGCCGCGATGGCCGACTTCGCCGCCGAAGGCCGCGGGCGGTCGGACGACGACTCCGCACTCGGCCAGCAACTGCGCGAGTTCGGCTCACGCTGGAACACCGACCCCGGCCTCACGGAGTATCTGGCCGCACTGCACGCGCAGGGCGATGCCGCGGTGCCGCCGCCGCCCGGCTGGGTGCACTCCAGCACCTACTGGTGGGCGGAGAACACCGAGTTCCTGGGCGCCATCCGGATCCGGCACCAGTTGACGCCGGGCCTGCTGGAGCACGGTGGTCACATCGGCTACGACATCGCCCCGAAGGCCCGCCGGCGTGGGCACGGCACCGCCATGCTGCGGGCCGCGCTGCCGGTCGCTGCGGGCCTGGGCATCGAGAAGGCGCTGCTCACCTGCGACGCCGGCAATGTCGCCTCCCGCAAGGTGATCGAGGCCAACGGCGGCGTACTGGAGGACGAGCGGCACGGCATGCTGCGGTTCTGGTTGCCGACCGCCTGAGGGCCGACATGCGACAGCGGCCGCCCCCGGGGAACGGGGACGGCCGCTGTCGTTACGACCGGGATCAGTCGTGGTTGGTGGCCAGCGCCTGCAGCTGGGTGTAGCTGCCGTTGAAGTAGTCCTGGTCACCCGGGAAGGTGCCCGCGTCGGCGTACTGCCACATCGTCCAGGTCGCGGTGCCGGCCGGCGGGGTCGGCGGGGTGGAGCTGTACTTGGCGATCCAGAACGGGTTGGTGGCGGCGAAGGCGCTGGAGTTGCCGGTGCAGGTGGTCCACCAGTCCAGCGTCGTGTAGATCATCGGGTACTTGTTGTACTTGGCCTTGATCTCGTTCGAGAACGCCTTGATCCAGCTGACCATCGACGACTGGGACAGGCCGTAGCAGGTGCCGCCGGAGTAGGGGTTGTACTCGATGTCCAGGGCCGGCGGCAGGGTGCGGCCGTCAGCCGACCAGCCACCGCCGTGCGCGGCGAAGAAGTCGGCTTGCGAGGCACCACCGGAGACGTTGGGCCGGGCGAAGTGGTACGCACCGCGGATCATGCCCGCGTTGTAGGAACCGTTGTACTGCTGGGCGAAGTAGGAGTTGGTGTAGCTGCTGCCCTCGGTCGCCTTGACGTAGGCGAACCGGGCGCCGTTGGCGTAGGCGGTCGACCAGGCGACATTGCCCTGGTAGCTGGAGACGTCCATGCCTCGGACGTAGGTGGCAGCACTTGCCTGGCCGGCACCCAGGGTGAGGGCGGCGACCATGCCGGCGCCGACGGTCACCGCGGCTACCGCGGCGCCGAGCACCCGGCGCAGGCGGGTGGGGGTTTCGAGCATGCTTGGGACTCCTTTGTGGGGGAAGAGCACTCGAGGGTGGCGGCCGGGGGTGGACCGCCGCAGTCAATATGGACATTCCGATATTGGGTGTCAACTCAGAACAAAACATTGGTAAATGATGTGCCGGTGACTGCGCTCTCACGGGCGCCGCAATGTGGCCGCTCGCCCAAGTTTCCGCGCCGCACGACGTCCTCCTTGACGGCCGACGGCCCAGCTGGCTCAATGAGAAGGTCCAGGCCGCTATGCCGGTCGGGGTCGCCGTCTTCGTATCGGTGGAGGCGGAACCCCGGCGCCGACCGGAATGCCGTGAGGTTGCGCAATCCCGCGCAGCCCGTACCCGGCGCGGCCTGCCTACCGAGAGGATGTTTGGCATGGCCGAAGTCCAGTACGTGGAGGCCTCCCGCCTCTACCCGGGTAACCCGATCCCGGCAGTCAACAAGCTCAACCTCGACATCGCCGACGGCGAGTTCGTCGTGCTGGTCGGCCCGTCCGGTTCCGGCAAGTCCACCGCACTGCGGATGCTCGCCGGCCTCGAGGACGTCGACCAGGGTGAGATCCGGATCGGCGGCGTGGATGTGTCGCAGAAGCCGCCGAAGGACCGCGACATCGCGATGGTGTTCCAGAACTACGCCCTCTACCCGCACATGTCGGTGGCCGAGAACATGGGTTTCGCCCTGAAGCTCAAGGGCGTGTCCAAGGAGGAGCGGGCCAAGAAGGTGCTGGCGGCGGCCAAGCTGCTCGACCTCGAGCGCTACCTCGACCGCAAGCCCAAGGCGCTGTCCGGCGGCCAGCGGCAGCGGGTCGCGATGGGCCGCGCGATCGTCCGCGAGCCCAGCGTGTTCCTGATGGACGAGCCGCTGTCCAACCTCGACGCCAAGCTGCGGGTGGAGACCCGCGCCAACATCGCCGCACTGCAGGCCCGGCTGGGCACCACCACCATCTACGTCACCCACGACCAGGTCGAGGCCATGACGATGGGCGACCGGGTGGCCCTGCTCAAGGACGGCATCCTGCAGCAGGTTGACACCCCGCGCAATCTCTACGACCACCCGGGCAACGCCTTCGTCGCCGGCTTCATCGGCTCGCCGGCGATGAACCTGGTCAAGGTGCCGTTCACCGATGCCGGCGCGAAGCTCGGCGAGCTGACCATTCCGATCAAGCCGGACGCGGCGGCCGCCGCCCGGGCCGCCGGGTTGAAGGAGATCATCCTGGGCATCCGCCCGGAGTCCTTCCACGCCTCCGAAGGTGGTGGCCCGCAGTCGCTCAAGCTCAAGGCCACCCTGGTCGAGGAACTCGGCGCGGACGCCTTCGTCTACGGCGAGCTGCCCGGCGTGAAGACCCAGGACGTCGGTGACGACGGCGGTGCCAAGCCGTTCACCGTCCGTTTCGACGGCCGGGTGCCGCCGAAGATCGGCAACGAGATCTCCCTCGACGTCCGGACCGAGGAGACCCACGCCTTCCACCCGGAGACCGGCGAACGGCTCGGCGAGTAGTACCCCGGCTCGATCAGCGAAAGGGGGATCCGGCGGCCGCCGGGTCCCCTTTCGCTTGCCCGGGTCGAGCAGGACGAAGCCAGGCTCAGTCGGCCCGCAACCACAGTGGGCGGTAGCTGAGCGGCACCTTGGTCTTGGCGTCCCGGCAGGACAGCACCGCCGGCGCGCCGGTCACCCGCTGCACGGCAACCGTGCAGCTGCCGCCCGGCACCGCCAGCCGGACCAGCTGCTTGTCCGGCGGCGTTCCCTGCACCTCCAGCACCTCGACGGCACCCGCCGTGCTGAGGCCGAGTTCCCGCTGGGCGTGCACCACGGCCGCCTGTGCGGCCGGCGGGAACCCGACCTGGCCGCGCAGCTGGTCGGGCAGCACCCGTCCGGCGTCGCTGGCCGCCGCCAGCGCCACCGGGTCGGTGACCCGGCCGTACAGCTGCCCGGTGGGCAGCACCAGCACGTTGGCCGCGAACCGGTCGCCGCCGACATGGCTGCACTCCCAGACCCGGCCGGGGCACAGCCGGGCGAGCGCGGTGGCGACCGGGCGCCCCTCGATGGCACAGCACATGTCCCGGGTGCCGTGCGTGCACACCGCGTACACCGGCTCGGCGACGCCGGCTCCGGACGCCTGGTCGGCCAGGTCCACCGGATCCAGCTCCAGCAGTTCCTCGGCCGCCCGGTAGCTGCCCCAGACAATGCCCTGCCGGCCGGGCCGGCAGTCGGCGAAACCCCAGCTGTGGTCGGGATGCGGGTCCGCGGCGGGATGGCGACCGGGCCGGCGGATGGCCAGCACCCGGACGCCCTGCCGGCCGAAGGTGGTGATCAGCCGCTGTGCGACCTGCTGGCCGAACCGGGAGCCGGCCAGTCCCGCCACCCCCCAGCCACCGGGCTGCTCGACCAGCATCAGCCGGTCGGCGGGAAAGGCGGTGCCGAGCATCTCGTCACCCCGGGCCGAGGCCGCCAGCCCGCACCGGTGGTCCTGGTCAAGCATCGGGCACCAGGACGGCCGCGGTCAGCAGCCTGCGGACCAGGTCCAGCGCCGCCGCTGCGTCCAGGCCGGGCAGCTCCGCGGCCGTCACCGGCCGGCCGGCCAGCACCGGCTCCAGCGCGGCTTCGGCCGCCGGCGGCAGGCTGACACTGGTATCGAGCGCTCTGACCACCAGCGCGTCCGTCCGGCGCTCCAGCCGGGGCCGCAGGCCGGGCCGCAGCCGGCAGCGCGTCTGCGGGGTCAGGGCCGCCAGCGCCGCCAACTGCGCCATCGGCTCGATCGGTTCCGGCCGGGTGCTGCCGGCCAGCTCGTCGGCCAGCCGGGCCGCCACCTGCGGCAGCCGGCCGGATTCGGCGAAGGCCGCGAAGGCCCGCACCGTCTCGTGCAGCGGGCCGGCCAGCCGGGACTCCTCGGACAGGTCGCCTCCGAGCGGCAACGAGGCGCGCAGGCCCGGCTCGCCGGCCGCCTCGGCCAGCAGGTGCTTGAGCAGCGCGTAGCGGGTCACCGGGTGCACCCCGACGGTCAGGTGGATCGAGGTCTCGCCCTGCGCCACCGCCGAGTGCAGGTAACCGCGCGGCAGGTACAGCGCGTCGCCGGGCTGCAGCACCAGGTCGAGCAGCGGCGGCTCGGCCGCCCGGGCGGTGACCGCGGCCCGGTGCTGTTCCCAGTCCTGGCCCGGCAACGGATCAGCGAGCACCGGGGCGTGCACCATCCAGCGCTTGCGGCCGGAGACCTGCAACACGAACACGTCGTGGGTGTCGTAGTGTGCGGCGAACCCCTGGTTCTGCGGCGGCGTCAGGTAGCTGTTGATCTGGACCGGATGGCCCAGCTCGGTGCTCAGCCGGCTGCCGAAGCTCACCAGCGGCGGCCAGCTGCGGTGCAGGCCCTGCAACACCAGGGTGGCGCCGTCGGCCACCAGCCCAAGCACCTTGTCGTCGGCCACCTGGTCGGCGATGCCGGCACCGAGGCCGCCGGAACGGGTGAACTCCCGAGCCGGAATCACCTTGCCCTGCTTGGCCAATCGCAGGAACGGGGTACGCAGTCCGCGCCGGGACAGCAGCTCGTCGACCGCGCCGGTGTCGAGCAGGTCGGTGTAGTCGGCGCCGCTGTCGGCCGCCGGGGTGAACAGCGGTTGCCGCGACCAGTACTCGGCGGCGAAGCGCTCGACCGGCATGGCGATGCACCGCGCCAGCGCACCGGCAGGCGGGCCCGGGGACGGGGAGACGGTGAAGGGGGCGGTGCCGGCCAGGCCGGCACCGCCCCGCTGCTGCTCAGTAATCAGCTTCTACCGCGGTCAGCTGCCGCCGTTGTTGCCGACGATGGAGCCTTCCGCGCCACCGTCCGCGCCGCCGTCGTGCTGGCCGGGTACGCCGTCGGCACCGCCGTCGGCCGGGCCCTCGGCGCCACCGTCCGCGCCGCCGTCGGCACCACCGTCACCGGCACCGCCGTCCGCGCCACCATCGGCGCCACCGTCATGCACGCCGGGAGTGCCCTCCGCGCCACCGTCCGCCGTGCCTTCGGTGCGGTGCGCACCGCCGTCCGCGCCACCATCGGCGCCACCGTCATGCACGCCGGGAGTGCCCTCCGCACCGCCGTCGGCGGTTCCTTCGGTTTCCGTCATCCTGCAACTCCTCATCAGGTAGCCAGCGCCGGGACGATCGTGGCGCCGGAGGGGGCACGCTGCTCGGCCCGTCCCCCTACGCTAGCGATCAACCCGGGTGGCGACCAGTCGCCCCCTCAGGTGCCTGCCGTCCAAGGAAACCGCGGGCTGCGCATGGTCAGCCGCCGGCTTCGGCAACGCCGGCGCGGTCCAGCTCTGCCAGCTCGGCGCTCGCGCCGGCCAATGCCTCGCTCATCGCCTCCAGGTCGGCAAGCAGCACCGCCTCGTCGATGGTCAACCGTTGCCGGAATGCCTCGATCGCCATGCCGAAAGCGGCGAAGCAGCCTTCGGTGACCCGGACGCCGCTGGGGCTGAGCGTCAGGATCACCGAGCGCCCGTCAGCCGGGTTGCGGCGCCGGTGCAGGTGGCCGCTGCGCGACATCCGGACGAGCAGGCTGGACAGCGTGGTCGGCCGCATGCCGAGGGTGCCGGCCAGCTGGGTGGGCGTGGTGGGCTGCATCAGCCGCAACGCGCTGTAGACGGCGAATTCGTTCGGTGGCAACGGGGCACCGGCCATCGCCTGCTGCAGCAGGGTGCTCAGCTGTTGGCCCAGGGCGAACACCAGCAGGAACGGCCCGCGGAATTCCAGTCCTGCCATGCCGCGACTCTAACCCGGCAACCGGTCGGGTCACGGTAGCGTAACTAATACGAAATCGTAGTACCTTCGTGACCGGCCGAGCCTACGGTCAGGCGGCATGAAGACCCCACGACGGCACGACCTACCGGCCGGCCTCGCCGCGGCGGCGCTGCTGGTCACCGGCTGCAGTTCGACCGGCGGCTCGACCGGCGCCGGCCCGACCTCAGCCGGGCGTCCGGTGGCTGTCAGTTCCGCCGCCTCCAGTTCCACCGCCTCGCCGGCACCCGCCGCGACAGGCTCGGTGGATCCGCGCTATCTGGTCGCGCGAATCCACACCGGCAGCAGGCCCTGTGCCACGCTGGGCGCGGCCGGCTCGATCTGGGTGGCCGATATCAACGACTCCACCGTCACCCGGCTCGACCCGGCCACCGGCCGGACGCAGGCCACCATCCGTACCGCGGCCGGGCCGTGCGGGATGGCCTACGGTGCCGGTTCGATCTGGGTGGAGGACTACACCGGCTCGGCGGTGACCCGGATCGACGTGGCCAGCAACCGGACGTCCACCATCGCGGTCGGCAGTTCCCCCTACGACGTGACCTTCACGGCCGGCGCCGCCTGGGTGACCGACAACGGCGACGGCACCGTGACCCGGATCGACGCCAGGACCAACCGGACCCGCACCATCAAGGTCAGCCCGACCCCGGTCGGCATCGCCGCGGCCGGCGGCGCCCTGTGGGTGTGCGATTCCGGCAGCCGGCAGCTGACCCGGATCGACGCGGCGACCGGCCGGGCGAGCAGCGTGGCCTTCGACGGCGCACCGAGCTGGACCGCCGCCGATGCCGACACCGTCTGGATCGGCGACCAGAGCGCCGGCCAGATCATCCGGCTGGACGCGCGCACCGGCCGGATCGTCCGCCGGATCGACGTGGGCCCGACGCCGAACGACGGTGACGTGCTCGACGGTGCGGTGTGGTTTCCGGACAAGGGCGGCTCGCTCTACCGGCTGGATCAGCGCACCGACGCGGTGACCGGGCCGTTCCCGATCCCGGCCGGCAACCCGTTCGTGGTCAGCGGATACCGCCACCGGCTCTGGATCGCCGACTACGGCGGCACCGACACGCTCGTGGTGGACCCGGCGCTGCTGCCCGCGCACTGAGCCCGGCAGTGGACCGGCGGGCGGCGAATCCACCGGTGCGCGCGACAGATTCCGGCCCGCGGCTGTCAAACAGGGTGCGGGTGGCATCCGGCCACCCCGGATCGGGGACGAGACCATGTCGGTAACTCGCAGGATGATCGCAACCGCCACGACCACGCTGACCGGCACGTTGCTCGGCCTGGTCGGCGGCGCCGGTCCGGCCGCCGCTTCGGTGCCGGCCTGCGGCAATACCTCGCTGGACTATGGGGTTTCGCGCACTGAGGGCTTCGCCGGGCACAGCGCCTTCGTGCTGCTCTACCGCAACCACACCGCGAGCAGCTGCACCCTGTACGGCTACCCCGGTGTGGACGCGATGGCCTCCAACGGCAGGGCGATCGCGCACGCCACCCGGACGCTGACCGGCTCGGCCGGCGGCAGCCGCAAGGGCGTGCAGCTGATCACCGTCCCGCCGCGCGGCTTCGCCTCGGCGACCGTGGAGTGGGCCAACTTCAACCCGGCGACCTCGGGCCCGTGCCGGTACTCGGCCGGTGTGCTGGAGACCGCTCCGAACACCACCAGATCCGTGCCGATCCGGCGCTCGGTGAGCATCTGCTCGCTGCAGGTGCATCCGACGGTGCTGGGTTGGACCGGCCAGTCCTGATCCGGCTCCAGCCCCGCGGCAGCCGGTTCAGCCGGGCAGCCGGCGCTGCCGGCTCCGATGGCTCAGCCGGGCAGCCGGCGCTGCCTGGCCACCTCGGCCATCGCGACCGCGGCCGCCACCGAGGCGTTCAACGACTCGGCCTGGCCGGCCATCGGGATCGACACCGTGACGTCGCAGGTCTCGCCCACCAGCCGGGACAGCCCACGGCCCTCCGACCCGACGACGATCACCAGCGGGTCGCGGGCGTAGGGCAGCTCATCGAGGGTGGTGTCGCCGTCGGCGTCCAGGCCGACCACCTGCAGGCCGGCCTTCTGGCAGTCCCGCAGCGCGCGCACCAGGTTGGTCACCTGGGCGACCGGCAGCCGGGCCGCGGTGCCGGCCGAGGTGCGCCAGGCGGTCGCGGTGACCCCGGCCGAGCGCCGGGTCGGCAGGATCACGCCCTGCGCCCCGAACGCCAGCGCGGAGCGGATCACCGCTCCCAGGTTGCGCGGGTCGGTCACCCCGTCCAGGGCCACCAGCAGCGGGGTGGTGGTCGCCGTGGAGACCAGCTCCAGCAGGTCCGGCAGCTCGTCGTAGGAGAAGGCCGGCACCTGCAGGGCGATGCCCTGGTGCAGGATGCCGCCGGTGCGCCGGTCGATCTCGGCCTTGCTGACCTCGAGGATCGGCAGCCCGCGGTCGGCGGCCAGGTGGACCGCCTCGGTGACCCGCTCGTCGGCCTCGATGCCGACCGCCACGTACAGCGCGGTGGCCGGGATCGCCGCGCGCAGCGCCTCGGCGACCGGGTTGCGCCCGACCAGCAGTTCGGGTGCGTCGGAGTTCTTGCCGGGAGCGCCACGCCTGCGCGCGGGTGCCTCCGACCGGCGCTCGGCCGCGGCAGCCCGGCGAGCGGCCGGATGCCCCTTGCGTTCGGCGGCCTTGGGGGTGGGGCCCTTGCCGGCCAGCCCCCGGGCCCGCTGACCGCCGGAGCCGACCGTGGCGCCCTTCTTGCCCTTGCGTACCGCGCCCCTGCGCGCCGAATTGCCTGCCATCGCCAACTACCGTTCCTGCCGGGACGCCGGCGCCAGGGTCCAGCGTGGACCGTCGGGGGTGTCCTCGACCAGCACGCCGGCCTCGCCGAGCGCGTCGCGGACCGCATCGGCGGCCGCGTAGTCCTTGCGGGCTCGGGCGTCCTGGCGCTGCTGCAACGCCAGCCGCACCAGCCGGTCGACGGTGGCGGTCAGCGCCGCCTGGTCACCGGTGGCACCGGCGGCCTGCCACTGCAGCGGGTTGAGGCCGAGCACGTCGGTCATCGCCAGCACGAGGCCGAGCGCGTTGGCCACCGCCTGCTTGTCGCCGCGGTCCAGGCCGGAGTTGCCGTCCCGCCGGGTGTTGTGGACGATCGCCAGCGCCTGCGGCACGCCGAGGTCGTCGTCCATCGCCGCGACGAACGCGGGCGGCAGCTCCGCCGGTGAGTCCGGAGCGCCGACCAGCTCCACCGCGCGTTGCACGAAGCCCTCGATCTTGGCGTAGGCGACCGCGGCCTCCCGCAGCGCCGCGGGCGAGTACTCGATCGCCGAGCGGTAGTGCGCGGCACCGAGGTAGTAACGCAGCTCGACCGGGCGCCACTCGGCGGCCATCGCGTCGATCGCCACCGTGTTGCCGAGCGACTTGGACATCTTCTCGCCGGCCATGGTGACCCAGCCGTTGTGCATCCAGTACCGAGCGAAGGAGTCGCCGACCGCGGTGGACTGGGCCAGCTCGTTCTCGTGGTGCGGGAAGATCAGGTCCAGGCCGCCGCCGTGGATGTCGAAAGCCGTTCCGAGATACTTGCCGGCCATCGCCGAGCACTCCAGGTGCCAGCCCGGCCGGCCGTCGCCCCACGGGGTCGGCCAGCTCGGTTCGCCCGGCTTGGCAGCCTTCCACAGCGCGAAGTCCCGCGGATCGCGCTTGCGGGCGTCGCCCACCGAGTCGCCGGCCGGCAGCATCTCGTCGATCCGCTGGCCGGACAGCGCGCCGTAACTCGGCCAGGACCGGACGTCGAAGTAGACGTCGCCGTCCACCGGATAGGCGTGGCCGGCGTCGATCAGCCGCTGCATCAGGATGATCATCTCGGGGACGTGGCCGGTGGCCCGCGGCTCCACGGTCGGCGGCAGGCAACCCAGGATCTGGTAGCCGTCCCGGAAGGCCTGCTCGAAGATCGTGGCGTGCGCCCACCACGGCCGGCCCGCCTCGGCCGCCTTGGCGATGATCTTGTCGTCGATGTCGGTGACGTTGCGGACCATGGTGACGTCGTAGCCGGAGTGGCTGAGCCACCGGCGCAGGATGTCGAAGTTCAGCCCGGACCGCAGGTGGCCGATGTGCGGCGCGCCCTGCACGGTGGCACCGCAGTAGTAGACCGACGCCTGTCCGGCGACCAGCGGGACGAAGTCCCGCACTGTCCGGGTTGCGGTGTCATACAGCCTGAGCGTCACCGGACAATCGTACGGACTCCCTCGCCGGCCGCCGACCAGCGCAGTCCTGCGCGACGGTCAGTCGCCTCGCACCACCGCGTGCGTCGGCCGCACCCGGACCACCACCCGGACGTTGTCGGTGCCCTCGTCGCCGGTGTAGGCGGTGCCGGTGTAGGCCTGGGACAGCCGCTCGATCAACTCCGGGCCACCCTCGGTGCTCATGCTGACGGTGCCGCGGATCTCGGCGTAGCGGAACGGGTTGTCCCGGTCCAGGATCAGCACGCTGGTGCGCGGGTCCTTGAGCCAGTTGGTCTCCTTCTTACGGCCCTGGATGGTGGACAGCAGCAGCTCCTCACCTTCGTAGGTGGCCCAGAGCACCGAGGTCTGCGGCGAGCCGTCGGTGTTGCTGGTGGCCACCACCACGTAGTTGGCGGCGTCGAGCAGCTTCTTGGCCAGTTCCGGCAATCCAGTCATGTCCCCGAGTCTAGGACCGAGCGCCCGGCCGGTTCGCCGGCCCCGAGCCGGCCGACCGGCAGGCTAGGTTCGACCGTATGCATCCAGAGTCGCTGCGCCGGGAATCGCTGCTGATCGCCACCGGTCGCCCGGAGCGGGAGCCCACTCACCCGCTCAACCAGCCGATCCAGCTCTCCTCGACCTTTCACGCCGGCGGTGAGCGGGCCTACGCCCGGCAGGGCAACACCACCCTGGAGGCGTTCGAGGCCGCCCTGGGCGCGGTGGAAGGCGGTGCGGTGACCGCGTTCGCCTCCGGCATGGCGGCCAGCACCGCGCTCATCGAGGGCCTGCCGGCGGGCTCGGTGGTGGTGCTGCCGACCTCCTTCTACAACTATCACCGCACCCTGCTGGACGCCCAGGTGGACCTCGGCCGGCTGGAACTGCGCGCGGTGGACATCACCGACCCCGACGCGGTGGCCGGCACGCTGCCGGGAGCCGCGCTGCTCTGGCTGGAGCTACCGACCAACCCGATGCTGGTGGTGCCCGACCTGCCGGCGCTGACCGCGGCCGCCCGCCGGCACGGCGTGCGCACCGTGGTGGACGCCACCCTGGCCACCCCGCTCGGCAGCCGCCCGCTGGAGCACGGCGCCGACGTGGTCATGCACTCGGCGACCAAGTGGATCGCCGGCCACAGTGACCTGATCATGGGAACCCTGGCCACCGCGGACCCGGCGTTGGACACCGAGCTGAAGACCCGCCGCAACCTGACCGGCGCGTTGCCCGGCGCGCTGGAGACGTTCCTCGCGCTGCGCGGCCTGCGCACCCTGTCGGTACGGCTGGAGCGGGCGGTTGCCAACGCCGCCGAGCTGGCCCGCCGGCTGCAGGCACACCCGGCGGTGCGCCGGGTGCACTACCTGGGCCTGCCCGGCCACCCGCAGGCCGACCTGGTCGCGAAGCTGCTGGACAACCCTGGCGGCCTGCTGTCGTTCGAAGCGGACTCGGTCGGGCGCGCCGACCAGGCCTGTGACCGGGTGCGGCTGATCAGCCACGCCACCAGCCTGGGCGGCGTGGAGTCGCTGCTGGAGCGGCGCGGCCGCTACCCCGGTGAGGTGCAGCAGCACACGCCCGCCGCGCTGCTGCGGCTGTCGGTGGGCCTGGAGCACGTCGAGGACCTGTGGGCGGATCTGGAGCAGGCGCTGGCCTAGCCGTTCTGCCCACGCCGGGCGCGGCGTTCAGCGGGAGATCGGCGGCTCAGCGGGCGATCAGGGCGGTGGCCACCGCGGCCAGCCCCTCGCCCCGTCCGGTCAGGCCGAGGCCGTCGGTGGTGGTTGCCGACAGGCTTACCGGCGCGCCCAGCACGTCGCCGAGCAGCGCCTCGGCATCCAGCCGGCGCGGGCCGAGCTTCGGGGAGTTGCCGATCAACTGCACCGCTACGTTGCCGATCCGCCAGCTCGCCGCGTCCAGCCGGCGAACCACCTCGGCGAGCAACTCGACCCCGGACGCTCCGGCCCACTGCGGGTCGGAGGTGCCGAACACCGCACCGAGATCGCCCAGGCCGGCCGCGGACAGCAGCGCGTCGCAGGCCGCATGGCAGACCACGTCACCGTCGGAGTGCCCGGCACAACCCGGCACGTTCGGCCAGAACAATCCCGCCAGCCAGCATTCCCGGCCCTCTTCGATCGGGTGCACGTCCACCCCGATCCCCACCCTGGGCAGTGTCATGCCGGTTCTCCCACCGGGGTAGCGGTGCTGGGTTCATCAGCCAGCGCGTGAGCCAGTCGCAGGTCGTGCGGGCCGGTGATCTTGAAACACAGCTCGGCGCCGGGGACGGTTACCACCGGCACCCCCAGCACCTCGAGCAGCCCGGCGTCGTCGGTCACCTCGGTGAGCGAGCGCTCGCGGGCGTCCCGGTGCGCGGCCACCAGCGCCGATCGGGCGAAGCCCTGCGGGGTCTGGACGGCACGCAGCTGGGCGCGATCGAGGGTGGCCACGACCTGGCCTGTGCCGTCCACCTGCTTGATGGTGTCGGCCACCGGCAGCACCGGGATGACGGCCTGCGCGCCGGCGCGCAGGGCGGCCACCACGCCTGAGATCACCGAGGCGGGCACCAGGGGACGGGCGGCATCGTGCACCAGCACCAGCTCGACGCCGCTGCCGACGGCGGCCAGGCCCAGCTCTACCGAGGCCTGCCGGCTGGTACCGCCGGCCACCACGGTGGCCCGTCCGGCGGCACAGTCCTCGACGTCCGCGAGGGCGCCGGGTGGGCCGACCACCACGACCGAGTCGATGTCGGGATGGCCGGTGAAAGCATCCAGCACCCAGGCCAGCAGCGGACGACCGTGCAGCCGAACCAGTGCCTTCGGCATGCCGGCGGCCAGCCGCTGGCCGGAGCCGGCAGCAACGATCACCGCTGCGATTCCCGAACCGGGCCCGGACGCTTCAGCGGCCGCCGGTCGGGGACTGATCGAGCCCTGACTCAGGCGACAGCCTCGGCCAGAACCTCGTCGAGCACGAGTTCTGCCTTGTCTTCGTTGGTGCCCTCGGCAAGGGCCAGCTCGCTCACCAGGATCTGGCGGGCCTTGGCCAGCATGCGCTTCTCGCCCGCGGACAGGCCACGGTCCTTCTCGCGCCGCCACAGGTCTCGGACGACCTCGGCCACCTTGTTCACGTCGCCGGAGGCCAGCTTCTCGCCGTTGGCCTTGTACCGGCGCGACCAGTTGGTCGGCTCCTCGGTGTGCGGGGCCCGCAGCACCTCGAACACCCGATCCAGGCCCTCTTGGCCGACCACATCACGAACGCCCACGATCTCGGCGTTATCGGCGGGCACTCGAACAGTCAGATCACCCTGCTGGACCTTGAGCACGAGGTACATGCGCTCGACGCCTTGGATGATGCGAGTCTCGATTGCCTCGATTTTGGCAGCGCCATGGTGCGGATAAACTACGGTCTCGCCGACCTGAAAAGTCATAGAGGCAACCCCTTCCGGTGGACTCCAGGGTAACACGTGGAGCCGACACGCCCGAGTCCCTTCTTGGCCGACTTGGTCCTCCTGCACCCGTCGACGAGTGGTCGCTGAGTGGTTGCAGTCACCGTTCGAACGACCTTGCCACCGACCTGACGGCCACCCATGGCGGACCCGCCGCGCCGCCCGGGCCACCTGTCCGTTGCCGGCCTCGGCCCCCTCGCTAGGCTGAGGGCGCGGATGTGCCGTCCGGCTCAACGGTCGACCCGGCAGGAAAGGTAAGCACCGCGAGTTGAGGCAGCTGAGGAGTCGTCGTGGGTAACGAGACCGCTGGCCGAGCGAGCCTGTTTCGCCGGCTCGGAACGGCAGCCGGGGCGGCTGCGGCCGGCCTGGTCCTGGTGACCGGGTGCGCCGCCGGGCAGGACGCCCAGACGGTGGAGCAGACGCCGTCCATCGACGGCATCCAGGCCGAGGCGGGCTCCATCGCGATCCGGGCGGCCGGCATCCTCAGCCCGGACTCGGGCGCCAGCTACGCCAAGGGCTCCGACGCCCCGCTGAAGATGGTGCTGATCAACCGGGGCAGCCAGGCCGACCGGTTGGTGTCGGTGAGTTCGCCGATCGCCGGCGGTGCCCAGCTGGGCACCGGCTCCGGTGCCTCGGGGGCGTCCTCGGCAGCGGGCGGCTCACCGTCGGTCTCCAGCGTCTCACCGTCGGCATCGGCCAGCAGTTCGGCCGGCGTCTCGCCGTCCGGTTCGGCGACGAGCGGCTCCTCCGCCAGCGGATCCACCTCCGGTAGCTCGCAGTCCTCGAGTTCGGCTCCGGCATCCAGCAGCTCGGCCTCGTCCAGCAGCTCGGCCTCGTCCAGCAGCTCGGCTTCGGCCACCAGCTCGCCGAGCGCCTCGACCGCCAGCACCCCGATCAACCTGCCGCCGCTGCAGTCGGTCCCGGTCGGCATGGGCGACGGCGATGCCACCGTGACCCTCACCGGCCTGACCGCGGAGCTGTTCCCCTCGCAGTCGGTGCCGGTCACCCTCACCTTCGCCAGCGGCACCAGCATCACGGTGGTGCTCGCCGTCCAGCTCTCCACCGAGGCTCCCGGCGCACCCACGGTGAGCGTGGCGACCCAGCAGGGCGGCGAGTAGCTCCAGCCCGCCGTCGGCTCCGCCCGCCCGGCGCCGGCTTTCTGTCGCAACCCCCCGGTAGCCTCCGGCGGGTGAGTACCCCACCCGGCAGCGCCTCGGTCAAGCAGCCCAAGCGCGCCAGCACCAGCTACGCGTGCACCGAGTGCGGCACCTCCTCGATCCGGTGGGTCGGCCGCTGCCCGGAATGCCAGGCGTGGGGCACCATGGCCGAAGAAGGCGTCCGGGCGGCCGCCCTGACGCTGCCGGCGCCGGTCACCCCACGCACCGCGGCCCAGCCGATCAGCCGGCAGGACGCGGCACTGGCCCGGGCCCTGCCGACCGGCATCGGCGAGCTGGACCGGGTGCTCGGCGGAGGCCTGGTGCCCGGTGCGGTGCTGCTGCTGGCCGGCGAGCCAGGGGTGGGCAAGTCGACCCTGCTGCTGGAGGCCGGCCAGAAGTTCGCCGCCGTCACCGGCTCCTCGGCGCTGATCGTCACCGGTGAGGAATCCACCGCCCAGGTTCGGGCCCGCGCCGAACGCACCCACACCATGCACCCGCAACTGTTCCTGGCCGCCGAGAACGATCTCGGCGCGGTGCTGGCCCACCTGGACGAGGTCAAGCCCGGACTGCTGATCCTGGACTCGGTGCAGACCATCGCGTCCTCGACGGTGGACGGGGTGATGGGCGGCGTGCCGCAGATCCGGGCCGTCACCGCCGCCATCAGCTCCGTCGCCAAGGAGCGGGGCATCGCCACCGTGCTGGTCGGCCACGTCACCAAGGACGGCTCGATCGCCGGTCCGCGGGCACTGGAGCACCTGGTGGACGTGGTGCTGTACTTCGAAGGTGACCGGCACAGCTCGTTGCGCCTACTGCGGGCGATCAAGAACCGGTTCGGTGCCACCGACGAGGTCGGCTGCTTCGAGATGCACGAGGAGGGCATCGACGAACTGCCCGATCCGTCCGGGCTGTTCGTCAGCTCCCGCGACATCGCCGTCCCGGGCACCTGTGTCACGGTCACGGTGACCGGCCGCCGGCCGCTGCTGTCCGAGGTGCAATCGCTGGTCGCCTCCTCCTACGGCAACGGTGGCTCGGCCCGCCGGTCGGTGACCGACCTCGACGCCTCCCGGGTGAACATGCTGCTGGCGGTGCTCGGCCGGCACGCCGGCGTCCAGTTGGGCGACCGGGACGTCTACGCCGCCAGCGTTGGCGGCATCAAGATCACTGAGCCATCGGTGGACCTCGCCATCCTGCTGGCCATCGCCTCGGCCGCCAGCGACATCGCACTGCCCAGCACGCTGTGCGCGATCGGCGAGGTGTCGCTGTCCGGTGACATCCGCCGGGTCTCGAGCGTGCAGCGGCGGCTCAGCGAGGCCGGCCGGCTCGGGTTCCGCAAGGCGCTGGTGCCACACGGTTCGGACTGGTCGCAGGTGGCTGGCATGAAGGTGGTCGAGGTGCCCACGGTGACCCGGGCGTGGGACTTCGTGGCCCAGTTGTGACGGTGCGGTCCGGCTACCGCCCGTCACGGGGCCGGCAAGCTCCCTAGACTGTGCTGCAAGGTTGAAAGCTGTGTGAAGAGTTCGGGAGTAGGTACGTGGCTGTCAGTGATCGCGACGAGGTGCTCCGCTCGGTCCTCGCCTCGCTGGCTCCCGGCACGGCACTGCGGGACGGGCTGGAGCGCATCCTGCGCGGCAACACCGGCGCGCTGGTGGTGCTCGGTTACGACAAGGTCGTCGAGGCGCTGTGCACCGGCGGCTTCCCGCTCGACATCGAGTTCGCCGCCACCCGGCTGCGGGAGCTGGCGAAGATGGACGGCGCGGTGGTGCTCACCACTGACGGCGGGCGGATCGTGCGGGCCGCAACCCACCTGATGCCGGACCCGGCGATCCCGACCGAGGAGTCCGGCACCCGGCACCGCACCGCCCAGCGGGTGGCCCAGCAGACCGGCTTCCCGGTGATCTCGGTGTCCCAGTCGATGAAGATCATCAGCCTGTACCTGGGCGCCCGCCGGCACGTGCTGGAGAACTCCACCTCGCTGCTGTCGCGGGCCAACCAGGCGGTCCAGACGCTGGAGCGGTACAAGTCCAGGCTGGACGAGGTCTCCCAGACCCTGTCGGCGCTCGAGATCGAGGATCTGGTGACGGTGCGCGACGCCGCCGCGGTGTCGCAGCGGCTGGAGATGGTCAGCCGGATCGCCGACGAGATCTCCGGCTACGGCGCCGAACTCGGCACCGACGGCCGGCTGCTGTCGATGCAGCTGGAAGAGCTGATGGCCGGCGTGCACACCGACCGCGAGCTGATCACCCGGGACTACCTGCCGTCCGGCCGCAAGAACCGGACGGTGGAGCAGGCACTGGAGGACCTGGCCCAGCTGTCGGGCGCCGAGCTGCTCGACCTGTCCAACATCGCCAAGGCATTGGGTTACCCGGCCGGTCCTGAGATTCTGGAGACCTCGGCGAGCCCGCGCGGCTACCGGCTGCTGTCCCGGGTACCCCGGCTGCCGAACCTGGTGCTCAACCGGATCGTGGAGCACTTCGGCGGCCTGCAGAAGGTGCTCGCGGCCTCCGTCGACGAGCTGCAGGAGGTCGAGGGCGTCGGCGATGCCCGGGCCCGCTCGATCCGCGAGGCGCTCTCCCGGTTGGCCGAGTCCTCGATCATCGAGCGCTATACCTGAGCTACCGACCCACTCGCCGCCGGCAGCAGCCGGTCCAGGGTGGTCAGCTCGACCAGCGGCGCGTACAGCGCCATGATCGCCAGCGCGCGCTCGTGGTTGTCGTCGGTGGAGCCCGCGCAGGCGTCGGTCACCACCCGCACCTTGACCCCGGCATCGGCGGCCGCCAGCACCGTGGAGATCACACAGCAGTCGGTGGTCACGCCGGCCACCACCAGCTCCGCGCCGGCCCGCGCGGCCAGCTCCGGTCCCCACTTGCCGAAGGTCGGCAGCGCCAGGCTTGGCCGGCCCGCGAACCGGTCGACGAGCGCGTACAGCGGAGCGTCGGGCGGCTGCCGGGCGAAGGGCCACTGCCGGTAGTACTCCTGCCAGGCACCGACCGGCTGGTCCGGTGCGACGAACCGGGTGAAGGTGACAGCTGACCGGTAGGCCGCGACCAGCCGGCCGACCGGGTCCAGCAGCTCGGCGAACCGGGGCGTGAACCAGCCCGAGGCCGGGTCGGCGAACACCCGTTGCAGGTCGATGACCACCAGGTGGCCGGTCACCCCGCCGCCGGTCACCCAGCCGCCGGTCACCCCATCACCGGTTACCCCGCCGGTCACCGCGCCGTCGGTCACCCCGGCATCGACTCCTGGCGCCGGATCGAGGCGCGGTCGGCGACCACGGTCACGACGAACCCGATCAGCAGCGCCAACAGCACACCGAGGTTGGCACCCGCCCAGTGTCCGGTCTTGCCGCCGAGCCCGAACGGCTTGAGCAGGTAGCCCTGCCAGCTCAACCAGCTCGCGAAGGTGTTGGTGACCAGCCCCCAGCCGAGCGCCGTGCCGAGCAGGATGCACAGCATCGGCACCGGGCGCACACTGCCGTACCGGCCGCGCGGATCGAACAGGTCCGGCTCGGCGTAGTCGCGCCGGCGCAGCAGGATGTCAGCCAGCATCACCCCGCACCAGGCGGCCACCGGAACGCCCAGGGTGATCAGGAAGCCCTCGAACTGGTAGAAGAAATTGTCGGCGAAGAACACCACGTAGATCGACCCGGCGACCATGATCACCCCGTCGAGGAAGGCGGCCGCGGGTCTGGGCACCCGCAGCCCGGCGGTGAGCAGCGCCAGCCCGGAGGAGTAGATGTCCAGCACCGCCCCGCCGACCAGGCCGAGCACCACCACGATCAGGAACGGCACCAGCGCCCAGGTGTCCAGCTCGCTGGCCAGCGCGCCGATCGGGTCGGTCGTGATGGCCGAGTTCAGCTGTTCGGACGAGCCGGCCAGCAGCAACCCGAACACCAGCAGCACCATCGGCGCGATCGCCCCGCCGAAGGCCGTCCAGCCGATAACCCCACGGCTGCTCGAACGCCGCGGCAGGTAGCGGGAGTAGTCCGCCGCCATCACCACCCAGCCCAGCCCGAAGCCGGTCAGGAACAGCACGAAGCAGCCGACCACCTGCTGGGCCGAGCCGGCCGGTGCCGCCGACACCGCACTCCAGTGGATCTTGTCGAGCACCAGCACGATGTAGACCACGGTGAGCACCGCGGTGACGACCGTGATGACGGCCTGCAACCGCATGATCAGGTCGAAGCCCATCACCCCGGCGGCGATGATCAGCAGGGCGACCACGACCAGCGCGATCACCTTGGTCGCGGTGCCGGAGCTCCAACCCAACCGGTCGAACACGGTGGCGGTTCCCAGCGTGGCCAGGATGGTCAGCACCGTCTCCCAGCCCACGTTGACCAGCCAGGCCAGCAGCGTCGGCACGGTGTTGCCGCGCACCCCGAACGGCGCCCGGCTGAGCACCATGGTCGGTGCCGAGCCGCGCTTGCCGGCCAGCGCGATGAAGCCGCACAGCAGGAAGGACAGCGCGATGCCGAGCAGGCCGGCGATCAGGGCCTGCCAGAACGAGACGCCGAAGCTGAGCCCGTACGAGCCGTAGGTCAGCGCGAACACCGAGATGTTGGCACCGAACCACGGCCAGAACAGCTGCCGGGGAGTGCCCTTGCGCTCGGCATCGGTGATCACGTTGATGCCGTTGGTCTCGACCCGCAACGGCCGGCCACTGTCGACCTGCGGGCTTGCGGTACTGCCGGTAGCCACCATGGGGCACACCATGGACCCTGGCACCGACAGAATCAACCAACGCGCCGAGATAGCGGCGTCGGCGTGCACCTCGAACGGTAGCTGGCGCCGGTGCGGCCTCCGGACGCCGGAACCAGCCATGCCAGGATGGCGGGGATGCCAGCCACCGCCTCCGTCGACGCCTTCGCCGCCGAACTCACCACCTGGTTCGCCGACTGCGCCAGGGACCTGCCGTGGCGGCGTCCGGGCACCTCGCCGTGGGCGGTGCTGGTCAGCGAGGTGATGCTGCAGCAGACTCCGGTAGCCCGGGTGCTGCCCGCCTACCGCGCCTGGCTGCAGCGCTGGCCGGGCCCGGCGGAGCTGGCCGCCGACTCCCCCGGCGAGGCGGTGCGGATGTGGGGCAAGCTCGGCTACCCGCGCCGGGCGCTGCGGCTGCATGCCTGCGCGTCGGCAATCGTGGACCGGCACGGCGGCCGGGTACCGGCCGACCTTGCCGAGCTGCTGGCGCTGCCCGGGGTCGGCGAGTACACCGCGCGGGCGGTGCAGGCCTTCGCGTTCGGCATCCGGGCCGCGGTGGTGGACACCAATGTGCGCCGGGTGCTGGCCCGGGCGATCGCCGGCCAGGGCCAGCCCGGGCGACCGTCCACCGGCCGAGACCTGGCGGCCATGACAGCCGTGCTGCCCGCCGACGAGCCCACCGCGGCACTGTTCTGCGCGGCCATGATGGAGCTCGGTGCGGTGCTGTGCACGGCCGGCACCCCGTCCTGCGCGAGCTGTCCGGTGCAGGACCGGTGCGCCTGGCGGCTGGCCGGCTACCCGCCCTATCAGGGCCCGGTGGCCCGGCCACAGAAGTTCACCGGCACCGACCGGCAGGTGCGTGGCCTGCTGCTCGACGTGCTGCGCGACCGACCCGACCCGGCACCCGGCGCCGCGCTGGACGTGGTCTGGCCGGACGCCGACCAGCGCCGCCGCGCCCTGGACGCCCTGGTGGCCGACGGCCTGGTGGACCCGCTGCCGGACGGCCGGTACGCGCTGCCGTCCTGACCGACCGGTTGGCATGCGAAAGCCCCGGCCCTGAGAAACCAGGACCGGGGCTTCGCGCTTGCTAGTGAGACCTACTCGACGGTGCCGACCGCCTCGGTGGGCGGCACGTCCGGCACCACCAGCTCGGCCTTGGACTCGCCGCGGAAGCTGAACTGCTCCTTGCCCTCGTCGTCGAGCTGGGTGTCGACCACCACGATCTGGCCGCTGCTCAGCTCGCCGAAGAGGATCTTCTCCGACAGGGTGTCCTCGATCTCGCGCTGGATGGTCCGGCGCAGCGGCCGGGCGCCGAGCACCGGGTCATAGCCACGCTTGGCCAGCAGCGCCTTGGCCGACGAGGTCAGCTCCAGCGCCATGTCCTTGTTGCGCAGCTGCGCGTCGACCCGCGCTGTCATCAGGTCGACGATCTCGACGATCTCGGCCTCGGTGAGCTGGTGGAAGACCACGATGTCGTCGATCCGGTTGAGGAACTCGGGCCGGAAGTGCTGCTTGAGCTCGTCGTTGACCTTCTGCTTCATCCGCTCGTAGTTCGAGCCGGTGTCGTTGGCCCCGGCGAAGCCGAGGCTGCCGACCGACTTGGACGCGTCCTTGGTGCCGAGGTTGGTGGTCAGGATCAGGACGGTGTTCTTGAAGTCCACGATCCGGCCCTGGCCGTCGGTGAGCCGGCCGTCCTCGAGCACCTGCAGCAGCGTGTTGAACACGTCCGGGTGGGCCTTCTCGACCTCGTCGAACAGCACCACCGAGAACGGCTTGCGCCGAACCTTCTCGGTCAGCTGGCCACCCTCGTCGTAGCCGACGTAGCCGGGAGGCGCCCCGACCAGCCGGGAGACGGTGTAGCGGTCGTGGAACTCCGACATGTCCAGCTGGATCAGCGCGTCGGCGTCGCCGAACAGGAACTCCGCCAGGGTCTTGGCCAGCTCGGTCTTACCGACGCCCGACGGGCCGGCGAAGATGAACGAGCCACCGGGACGCTTGGGGTCCTTCAGGCCGGCCCGGGTGCGCCGGATCGCCTGGGACACCGCGCGGATCGCGTCGTGCTGCCCGATGACGCGCCGGTGCAGCTCGTCCTCCATCCGCAGCAGCCGGGCGGTCTCCTCCTCGGTCAGCTTGAACACCGGAATGCCGGTCCAGTTGGCCAGCACCTCGGCGATCTGCTCGTCGTCGACCTCGGCGACCACGTCGAGGTCACCGGCCTTCCACTCGCGTTCGCGCTGGGCCTTGTCGTTGAGGAGGTTCTTCTCCTTGTCGCGCAGCGCAGCGGCCTTCTCGAAGTCCTGCGCGTCGATCGCGGACTCCTTGTCCCGGCGGACGTCGGCGATCCGGTCGTCGAACTCGCGCAGGTCCGGCGGTGCGGTCATCCGGCGGATGCGCATCCGGGAGCCGGCCTCGTCAATCAGGTCGATGGCCTTGTCCGGCAGGAACCGGTCGGAGATGTAGCGGTCGGCCAGGCCCGCCGCGGCGACCAGCGCCGAGTCGGTGATGGAGACCCGGTGGTGCGCCTCGTAGCGGTCCCGCAGGCCCTTGAGGATCTCGATGGTGTGGGCCACCGAGGGCTCGCCGACCTGCACCGGCTGGAAGCGCCGCTCCAGGGCGGCGTCCTTCTCCAGGTGCTTGCGGTACTCGTCCAGGGTGGTGGCACCGATGGTCTGCAGCTCGCCGCGGGCCAGCATCGGCTTGAGGATCGAGGCCGCGTCGATGGCGCCCTCGGCCGCACCGGCACCGACCAGGGTGTGGATCTCGTCGATGAACATGATGATGTCGCCGCGGGTGCGGATCTCCTTGAGCACCTTCTTCAGGCGCTCCTCGAAGTCACCGCGGTAGCGGGAACCGGCCACCAGCGAGCCCAGGTCCAGGGTGTAGAGCTGCTTGTCCTTGAGCGTCTCGGGCACCTCGCCACGCACGATGGCCTGGGCCAGGCCCTCGACGACCGCGGTCTTGCCGACGCCCGGCTCACCGATCAGCACCGGGTTGTTCTTGGTGCGCCGCGACAGCACCTGCATCAGGCGCTCGATCTCCTTCTCGCGGCCGATCACCGGGTCGAGCTTGCCCTCGCGCGCGTTCTGGGTGAGGTTGCGCCCGAACTGGTCGAGCACCAGCGAGGTCGACGGGGCGCCCTCGTTCGCGGTGCCGCCGGCCGGTTCCTTGGACTGGTAGCCGTTGAGCAGCTGGATGACCTGCTGGCGGACCCGGTTGAGGTCGGCGCCGAGCTTGACCAGCACCTGGGCGGCCACGCCCTCACCCTCGCGGATCAGGCCCAGCAGGATGTGCTCGGTACCGATGTAGTTGTGGCCGAGTTGCAGCGCCTCGCGCAGCGACAGCTCCAGGACCTTCTTCGCGCGCGGGGTGAAGGGAATGTGCCCGGACGGGGCCTGCTGGCCCTGGCCGATGATCTCTTCGACCTGCTGGCGGACCGCCTCGAGGGAGATGCCGAGAGATTCCATGGCCTTGGCCGCGACACCCTCGCCCTCGTGGATCAGGCCCAACAGGATGTGCTCGGTACCGATGTAGTTGTGGTTGAGCATCCGGGCCTCTTCTTGGGCCAGGACGACGACCCGACGGGCTCGGTCGGTGAACCTTTCAAACATCTCGCTCTCCTTACCGCTCGACGGGTTCGCTGGCTGAACCGCCGCGCAGGCTTTCGACTCTAGTCGTCGTCACGACCAGGGGTCCTACTTCGTTCCCCGCATCTGCTCTCAGCGAACGACACTGTCAGCCTACGCCGATTTAACTCCAACGCCGGCCAGATGCACCGCAGAGCCCAGGGTCGCATCCCCGGGCGCGGTCATAACAGGGATCGGGACATCTTTATGCCAGGAGCGCAAGATGGCGGAAGGCGGTGGCAGGGCCGCCGAAGCGCAACGGGCCGGGGCCCGCGCGGTGCTCGGCGCGGGTGCCAGCCGGTCGCGCGGTCCTCCCGGGGGCCGGGCCGCCCTCGCCGAGTGCCCGGGCGCGCTCGCCGGGTGGCCGGGGCGCTGCCTGCCCAGGCGGCTTCCGGACGATGGTCAGGCGCCGGTGACTGCAGAAGATGCCTCATGGTCGTGCCGCGGCTGGCCGGCGTGCTTCCGGCCGGAGCAGGAAGCAGCGCCGGCCGGAGCGTGGATACGCGCCGGCCGGCGGGAACGAAGTTCTGCCGCGCAGTTCTCAGTGCGCGGAGTTGTACGCCTCGAAAATGCTCGCCGGGATTCGACCGCGCTCAGAAACCTTGTGCCCGTTCTTGCGTGCCCATTCCCGAATGGCCTGGGTCTGTTCGCGGTCGATTCGGGCACTGCCGCGGGCCGGCCGGCCCGGCGTCACGGGTCGCGACGGGGTGGCCCGCGAGGCGCGGCGGGCGTGACCAACAAATGGCGCCAAAACTTCGCGCAATTTATTAGCGTTCTCGGTGGAGAGGTCGATCTCGTACCCAGAACCGTCGAGACCGAAAGTGACCGTCTCGGTGGCGGTTCCACCATCTAGGTCATCGACGAGTAGAACCTGGATCTTCTGGGCCATGGGAGTTCCAATCTGATCAGTGCCGACGGGGCCAATACCCACAGGGCCAATATATGTGCCCGGCTCCATTAAAGCATCAGCGGTTCGTTGATGAGATATTGAAACACCCGCAGGATGTGGACAACTCCGCAAGTCGTGTGACTCGCAACGCACTATCGCGGGCCGACGGCCCCTACAGCGGCTTGAGAAGTGGGAAAAGTATGGTTTCTCTAATTCTGCTTCCGGTCAGCATAGCGATCAGCCGGTCGATGCCCAGCCCCATTCCGCCGGTCGGTGGCATGCCGTATTCGAGTGCTTGCAGGAAGTCCTCGTCCAGCTCCATAGCATCCGGATCCCCGTTCGCGGCAGCCAGCGATTGCTCTACCAGCACTCGGCGTTGCTCGACCGGGTCGGCCAATTCGGAGTAGGCGGGCGCGATCTCGACCCCGCCGATAACCAGGTCCCACGCTTCGGCGAGCCGAGGGTCGCAGCGGTGCTGCCGGGCCAGCGGCCGGACCGAGCGGGGATAGTCGCACACGAAGGTCGGCTGAATTAAGGTGTGTTCCACCAACTTTTCGTATAACTCCAGAACTATCTCCCCAGCACCCCACTCCGGCTTGAGAGCGACATTTCGCGAAGCCGCCAGCCCGACCAGCCGGCCGACCTCGGTGTCCGGCGTTATCGATTCGTCCAGAGCGGCGGACACTAGATCATAGATCGATGCCCACCGCCACTCCGAGGTGAGATCGATTTCCTCGCCGTCCAGCGAACGGGGAGTTTCCACACCCACCGCCATAGCGGCGTCCAGAATGATGGCGCGCGTCCACTCGGCCACCGACTTGTAATCGCCGTAGGCCTCATACGCCTCGAGCATGGTGAATTCCGCCGAATGGGTGGAGTCGATACCTTCGTTCCGGAAGGTCTTCCCAATTTCGAAAACACGTTCGATTCCACCCACTACGGCGCGCTTCAGGTACAACTCCAGTGCGATTCGCAAGGACATCGGCTGGTCGAATGCATTGAGGTGGGTCGAAAAGGGCCGGGCGGCCGCGCCGCCGTGCACCAGTTGCAGCACGGGGGTCTCGACCTCGACGAATCCGCGCTGCTGGAGCGTGCTGCGCACCGAGGCCAGCACCTGGGCGCGCACCAGCACCATCCGGCGGGCGTCCGGGCGCACGATCAGGTCGACGTAGCGCTGCCGGACCCGGGTCTCCTCGCTCATCGGCTTGTGTGCCACCGGCAGCGGCCGCAACGCCTTGGCCGTCATCCGCCAGCCGTCGGCCAGCACCGACAGCTCGCCGCGGCGGGAGGAGATCACCTCGCCGGACACGAACACCTGGTCGCCGAGGTCGACGTCGGCCTTCCAGGCAGCCAGCGCCTCCAGCCCGGTCCGGTCGGCCGACAGCATCACCTGCAGCTCCACGCCGCCCTCCCGCAGCGTCGCGAAGCACAGCTTGCCGGTGTTGCGGACGAAGATCACCCGGCCGGTGACGCCGACCTGCTCGCCGGTCTCGGCGCCGGGCGCCAGATCCGGATGGGCCTGCCGGATGCCGGCCAGCGTGTGGGTGCGGGGCACCGTCACCGGGAACGGCGCGCGTTGCGGGTCAGCCATCAGCCGGTCGTACTTCTCCCGCCGGATCCTGACCTGTTCGGGCAGGTCGTCGCTGGGATCGGCGGGAGCGGCAGGATCGGTCACCGGATCACCCTATCGGCGCGCCGGAGGCCCGAGCTCGCGGACCGGCGCCGGCAGGCCGACCCGGGCACCCGAAGCTAGGGTCTGTCGATATGACCGACGCGCAGCACGACCTACCTCCCTCGGGAATGGCCCGCGTGTTCGGTGCCGAGGCGGCCCGTTACGACCTGGCCCGGCCGTCCTACCCGGCCGAGGCGGTGGCCCGGGTGCTGGACGCGCTGGCCCCGTCCGACCGGCCGCCGGGCCGGATCGTCGACGTCGGCGCGGGTACCGGCAAGCTGACCGCCCTGCTGGTCGATCGGGCGGCCGAGGTGGTGGCGGTCGAACCCGATCCGCAGATGCTGTCGGTGCTGGCCGGCCGGCTACCCCAGGTGCGCGCGCTGCCCGGCTCCGCCGAGCGGATCCCGCTGGCCGACGGCTCGGTCGACGCGATCCTGGCCGGGCAGGCCTTCCACTGGTTCAGCCGGCCGGACGCCGACCGCGAGTTCGCCCGGGTACTGCGTCCGGGCGGCGTGGTGGGCCTGCTGTGGAACATCCCGGACCGCAGCGTCGAGTGGGTGGACCGGCTCTACCAGGCGACCCGCAGGCCGGAGTTCGCCGGCTCGGAGTTCAACCCGCTGGACGAGCAGCTGTTCGGCCCGGTCGAAGAGGCCGTGGTGCCGTCCGCACACCGGCTGGCCGGCCCGGACGCGGTGCGCGACCTGGTGCACAGCTGGAGCTGGGTGATCACCCGCTCGGCTGCCGAGCAGGACGCCATCGACCAGCGGCTGCGCATCCTGGTGACCCGCTACCCCGAGCTGCAGGGCCCGGTGGTCGAGATGCCGCAGCGCACCGACGTGGTCTGGCAGCTGCGGCGCTAGACGTTGCGCTCGTAGATCAGCCGCAGCCCGAGCAGCGTCAGGTCGGGCTCGTGCCGGCTGAGGGTCTCGGCATGCTCGACCACCAGCGAGGCCAGCCCGCCGGTGGCGATCACCTCGACCGAGTCCGGCGCCTCGGGGACCAGGCTGGCCGCGATCCGCCGGACCAGGCCGTCCACCTGGCCGGCGAAGCCGTACAGGATGCCGGACTGCAACGCCTCCACGGTGTTCTTGCCGATCGGCGAGCGGGGTGCGACCAGTTCCACCTTGCGCAGCTGGGCGGCCCGGGCGGCCAGGGCGTCCAGCGAGATCTCGATGCCCGGTGCCAGCGCGCCGCCGAGGAACTCGCCCCGGCCGCTGACCACGTCGAAGTTGGTGGAGGTGCCGAAGTCGACCACGATGGCCGGGCCGTTGACGAGCGAGAACGCCGCCAGGGTGTTGACGATCCGGTCGGCCCCGACCTCCTTCGGGTTGTCGAACAGCAGCGCCACGCCGGTCTTGATGCCCGGCTCGACCAGCACCGTCGGGACGGCCGGCCAGTACCGCTCCAGCATCGCGCGCAGCTCGCGCAGCGCCGCCGGCACCGTGGAGCAGCCGGAGATACCGGTCACCGGCACGTCCTGCAGCAGGCCGGTGAAGGTGAGCATCAGCTCGTCGGCGGTGTTGCGGGCATCGGTCTTGATCCGCCAGGAGCGCACCAGCCGGTCGCCGTCGAAGACGCCGAGGACGGTGTTGGTGTTGCCGATGTCGATGGCCAGCAGCATCAGCTACCCGCCCCCGCAGCCCCGGCCGCCCCGCCGTCGACGGTGAGGTCCATGCCGATGTCGAGCGCCGGGGCGGAGTGGGTCAGCGCGCCGACGGCGAGGTAGTCCACCCCGGTGCCGGCCACCGCGGCCGCCACCTGCAGGCTCAGGCCGCCGGAGGCCTCCAGCTTCACCCGGCCGCCGGTGCCGGCGGCCAGCGCCACGCAGCTGCGCAGCTCGGCCAGGTTCATGTTGTCCAGCAGGATCAGCTCGGCGCCGGCCTCGATCGCCTCCCGGCACTGGGCCACGGTGTCCACCTCGATCTCCACCGGCAACTGCCCGGCAGCGGCCCGCACCAGCTCGAAGGCCTTGGCCACCGAGCCCGCCGCGGCGACGTGGTTGTCCTTGACCAGGGCCGCGTCCGACAGCGACATCCGGTGGTTGACGCCGCCGCCGCAACGCACCGCGTACTTCTGCAGCGCCCGCAGCCCCGGCAGGGTCTTGCGGGTGTCGCGGACGGCGGCGCCGGAGGCCCGGACGGTGTCGGTCCAGATCCGGGTCAGGGTGGCCACCCCGGACAGGTGGGTGAGCAGGTTGAGCGCCGTCCGCTCGGCGGTGAGCAGGTCCCGGACCGGCCCGTGCGCGCTCAGCAGCACCTCGCCCGGACCCACGATGTCGCCGTCGGCGGCCGACAGCCGCACCGTGACCCGGCCTTCGCCGACCACCGCGAAGACGTAGCCCGCCACCGCCAGGCCGGCGAGCACCCCTGCCTGGCGGGGCACCGCCTCGATCCGGCCGGTCTGCTCGGCCGGCACGGTGGCCGTGGTGGTGACGTCCGGGCCGTCGGCGAGGTCCTCGGCCAGCGCCCGGCCGACCACGTCGGCCACCATGGCGGGGTCCAGCCCGGCGTCGGCCAGGGCGTGGAGTATCGCGGGGTCGATCGAGTGGGTCATGGCCCGGTCCTCGCGTGCGTTGGGATGGGTTGGTAGTCGGTGGTGATGGTGCCGTCCCGGCCCAGCCGCAGGTCCAGGTGGCCGTGCCAGTTCTGCTCGTCGCGGTCGGGATAGTCCTCCCGCCAGTGCGAACCGCGGGTCTCGGCGCGCCGGCCGGCGGCGGCCACCAGGGCGCTGGCCACCGTGAGCAGGTTGGTGGCCTCCCACGACTCGGTGCGCGGCTCGCTGCTGCGCTGGGCGGCCAGCTTCTGCAGGCTGCCGGCTGCCCGGGCCAGGCCCGCGGCGTCCCGGATCACCCCGGCGTCGGCCGACATCGCCCGCTGCAGCGCCGGGCGGATGCCGGCCGCGGCGATGCCGCTGCTGCGCACGTCGATGCCCAGATCCCGCAGCCCGGTGCCGGGCGGCACGCTCGCCAGCACGTCGGCGGCGATCCGCCGGCCGAACACCAGCCCCTCCAACAGCGAGTTGGAGGCCAGCCGGTTGGCGCCGTGCACCCCCGTGCAGGCGGCCTCGCCACAGGCGTACAGCCCCGGCACCGAGGTGCGACCGGCGAGGTCGGTGGCGATGCCGCCCGAGGCGTAGTGGCAGGCCGGCGCCACCGGGATCAACTGGGTCACCGGGTCCAGCCCCAGCGAGGTCAGGGTGGCCAGGATGGTCGGGAACCGGACCCGCCACTTCTCCGCGCCGAACTGCCGGGCATCCAGCCAGACGTGCTCGGCGCCGGTCTCGCGCATCCGCCGCAGGATGGCCTTGGCCACCACGTCGCGCGGTGCCAGGTCGGCCAGCTCGTGCTGGCCCTGCATGAACCGGGTGCCGCTGTCGTCTACCAGCACCGCTCCCTCGCCGCGGACCGCCTCGCTGATCAGCGGCTGCTGGCCGGCCGCGCCACCGCCCAGCCACAGCACGGTGGGATGGAACTGCACGAACTCCAGGTCGCGCACCACCGCGCCGGCCCGCAGCGCGGCGGCCACCCCGTCCCCGGTGGAGACCGGCGGGTTGGTGGTGGCGGCGTACACCTGCCCGATGCCGCCGGTGGCCACCACGAAGGCCCGGGCCCGGACGGCCCCGACCCCGTCGCGCTGGCCCTCGCCCATCACGTGCAACGTGACCGCGCCCACCCCGCCGTCGCCGGTGGGCAGCAGGTCCAGCACCAGGGCGTGCTCGATCACCTCGATGCCAGGGTTGGCCAGCACCGCGGCGACCAGCGCCCGCTCGATCTCGGCGCCGGTGGCGTCCCCACCGGCGTGTGCGATCCGGTCGGTGTGGTGGCCGCCCTCCCGGGTCAGCGACAGCTCGCCGGTGGCCGACCGGTCGAACCGGGTGCCGAGCTCGATCAGCTCGTGCACCGCCCGCGGGCCCTCGTCCACCAGCACCCGGACCGCCTCGACGTCGCAGAGCCCGACGCCCGCGGTCAGGGTGTCGGCCAGGTGTGCCTCGGCCGAGTCGTCCGGGCCGAGGGCCGCGGCGATGCCGCCCTGCGCCCACCGGGTGGAGCCGGCCGCCAGCACGTCCTTGGTCACCACCAGCACCCTGAGCCCCGAGCCGTCGAGGCCGGCCCGTCCGGTGCCGGGTGGCCCGGCCGCGATCCGCAGCGCGGTGGTGAGCCCGGCGATGCCCGAACCCACCACCACCACGTCGGTCTCGACGATCCAGCCGGGTGCCGGCGCCAGCAACCGCTGCGGCAGGTTCATCGGCTCGGCTCTCTCATCGGCTCGGCTCTCATCGGCTGGGCCTTCACCGGTCGGGCTCGTTCATCGACCCAGCTCCACGGCGACGTTGTCGATCAGGCGGACCGGGCCGACCCGGGCTGCCACCAGCAACCGGGCCGGGCCGGCGTCCGGCGCGGGTTCGAGCGCGGGGTCGCGCAGCTCCAGGTACTCCACCTCGACGCCGTCGGCGCCGGCCAGCACCGCACCGGCGGCGGCCAGCACCTGCTCGGCGGTTCCGGCGGCGTCCCGGCCGGCGAACAGCGCGGCGCTGAGCGCCCGGGCCCGCTGCCGGTCCTGCGGCGTGAGCAGCACGTTGCGGCTGGACAGCGCCAGGCCGTCCGGCTCGCGGACGGTCGGGACCGCCACCACCTGCACCTGCTGGCCCAGGTCGCGCACCATCCGGCGGACCAGCATCAGCTGCTGGTAGTCCTTCTCGCCGAAGTAGGCCCGGTCCGGCCGGACTGCGGCGAACAGCTTGGTGACCACGGTCAGCACGCCGTCGAAGTGGCCGGGCCGGTTCGGGCCCTCCAGCTGGTCGGCGAGCGCGCCCGCGGTCACCCTGACCTGCACCGGGCCGTCCGGGTAGATCTCGGACACGTCCGGCGCCCACACCAGGTCGACGCCGTGCTGCTCGCACAGCGCCAGGTCCTGCTCGAGGCGGCGCGGGTAGCGTGCCAGGTCCTCCGACTGTGAGAACTGCATGGGATTGACGAAGATGCTGGCCACCACCGCCGCGCACTGGTCACGGGCGGTGTCGAAGAGGGCCTGGTGGCCGGCGTGCAGGGCCCCCATGGTCGGCACCAGGCCGAGGACGCCGTCCGGACCGGTGGCCGCGGTCAACCGGGCGCGTGCGGCAGCCAGCTCCGCGTGGCTGCGGACCACTTCGGTCACCGGCCCTCACCGGCGGCCTGCTCGATGCCTTCCAGCAGATCGGCGCACTGCGATCGGGTCAGCCGGCCGGCCGCGTGCGCGCGCTGCATGGTCCGGATCGCCATCGCGAGGTACGGCTGCAGGTACGCGCTGCCCTGCAGTGCCCGGATGTGCGCCTCCAGGGTGCCCCGGTCACCGCGCGAGACCGGGCCGGTCAGCGCGTCGTCGGCCAGCCGCAGCGCGTTGTCCAGCGCGGCCGACAGCAGCGGGGCGAGCAGCCGGGTCGGGTCCTCCACCCCGGCCGAGGCGAGCACGTCCCGGGAGTCGTTGACCAGCGTGACCAGGTGGTTGGCACCCATCGACAGCGCCGCGTGGTAGCCCGCGCGGGCCGATTCGGGCACCCAGACCGGCTCACCGCCGAGTTCCAGCACCAGCGTCTCGGCCACCGGACGGAACTCCTCCGGTGCCGTGACGCCGAACGCGGCACCGTCCAGGCGCTGCAGGTCCTCCGGGCGGCCGGCGAAGGTCATCACCGGATGCAGTGCCATGCCCACCACTCCGGCAGCGGCAGCCGGGGCGAAGATCGCGATCCCGCTCGCGCCGGAGGTGTGCACCGCCAGCTGACCGGCCTGCCAGGCATCGGTAGCGGCCAAGCCCTGGATCAGCCCGGCCAGCTCGCTGTCCGGCACGCTCAGCAGCGCCAGGTCTGCCTGGCCGACGGCCTCGTCGGCAGGTACCAACGGCACCCCGGGCAGCAGCCGGCCAGCCCGCCGGCGGGACTCCGCGCTGACCCCGGTGGCGGCGACCACCCGGTGCCCGGCCCGGCTGAGCGCGGCGCCCAGCACCGACCCGACCCGGCCGACCCCGACGACGGCAACCCGCAACCGCGGGGCGTCGCCGGACTGGATCACGGGCTAGAGCGTAATAGGCGGCTGGCCCGGCCTGCCGCCCAGACAGCCCCAGCCAGCCACAGCCAGCTGCGTCCACCGCAACCCCGCCCGCAGTCCGGTCACGGTCCGGTCGCGCCAGCACGCGAATCAGCATGCAGTCGGCTAGGTTCTGCGGCTGTGAACGATCTGCAGGCCACCGTGGCCCGGGCCGCCGACCAGGCCGGTTCGCACAGCACCGCCCCGGCCCTGCTACTGCAGGCCACCGCCGCCCTCGGCCGGCTGGCCGAGCTGACCAACGCGGCCACCGACGGCGGCCGGCGGCCGTTCCGGATACCGGCGGACTGGCAGTCCGAACTGTCCTCGCTCGCCCATCTGGTGTACCTGCTGGCCGACCAGACAGCGGTCGACATCGACACCTCGGTGCGTTCGATCGCCTACCAGGTCAGCGCCGGCGCCCAGCGGGAGGCCGCGTTGGACCAGGCCGCCGCGAGCCGGTGGTTCGCCAGCGACAGCTAGCGCGTCCAACCGCCGATCGGCGCGTCCAAACCGCCGGTCAGCGCGTCCAAACCGCCGGTCGGCACGGTCAACCGTCGAAGCTGGCGAGCCAGTTCGCGTGTGCTCCCCCGGCCCGCCGCCGGCCCTGATAGCGGGCGCTGTCGTCCTCGGGTTCCGGCGCACGCCGCCGGCCCTGTCGCAGCTCGGCGCGGTCGGTGTCGTTCGGCGCGGAATCTGGAATGAGGTCGAGATCGTCCTGCACCGGTGACAACCGCGGCAGGCTGGCGAACGGGTCTCCCGGTTCGGACCGGCCAGCTGGTCGGCCGGCCGCGGCCGGCCCCGCCGGGGCGGTGGGCAGCTCCGAGGCCGGCGGCGGGAATTCCACCAGCCCGGCGGCCGGCCGCGGCGGGGTGGCGGTGACCCGAGCCGGCCCGGCGTCGAACGCCCGGCGGGTGCGCGGCTCGGGGTCGGCGTCCCAGCCGGTCCGCTCCGGCTCCGGCCTCGCGGCCCGGCTGACCTGCTCCGCCTCGGGCGTCGCCATCCGGCCGGCCGGGGCCTCGGCCTCCACGATCCGGCCGGACCGCTCGGGCTCCGGTTGGGCCGCCGGCAGCACTGTACGGGTGGCGGTGGCCAGGCTGGTCGGCCTGGCCTCGGCCAGCCGGCGGATCTCGTGCTGCAGCGCCTCCAGGTCCGAGCCGATCACGCGGGTGGTCTCGATGCGCTCCAGCCGGAGCTGACCGCCCAGCTTGTCGACCACCTCCGCGCGCAGCGAGGCGACCTCTTGGCGCAGCGAGGACAACTGGTCGACCAGCACCCGCTCGACCTCGTTGCGCATCGCCAGCCGCAGCCCGTGCTCGGACTCCCGGCGGGCCTCGGCGTCGCGGGCTAGCTGCAGCTCGCTGAACTGGCGCAGCTCGATCTCCTGGGAGTAGTTGGACTGCCGGGCGGCCTCCAGCTGCTCCTGCTGCTGGGCGACCACCCTGAGCTGGGCCTGGTGCAGCTCGGCCGCCCGGGCCCGGGCCTCGGCCAGTTCAACGGTGAGCTCGCCGTCGGCGGGGCGGGTGCCGACGAACAGGAAAGCGGCGATCAGCGCGGCCCACAGGCCCAGCAGCACGCCGACCTGCACCTGCTGCCGGCCGGCGCCGAAGACCACCAGCCAGACCGCGACCGCGCCGAGCGCGACGGCCAGCCCGGTGAGTGCGGCACGCACCAGCCCGCGCGACCTCCAGGACGAAGCGGGGCGGGGCATAACGGGGAGTGTAGGACAGCACCGGCGGCCCGGCTCGTCCACTCCGGCTTTGCCCAGCTGCTGTGTCGGCGCGGCGCCGGGTCAGCGGCCGCGGTGCCCGGGATCGATGCCGGCCCGTTCCAGCACCAGCCCCGCCACCAGCAGCACGGCACTGACCGCCAGTAGCAGGTAGCCCACCTTCAGGTCGTCGGCAGCGGTGCTGTTGCGCCCGGACGAGGGCAGCAACCGGACCACCAGCGCCGCTGCCGCGCCGGCCACCACCGCCGCCACCAGCACGCTGGCCTTGCCCAGCGCCACCGCGCGGGCGACCGACAGCGCGGTCATCGGTTTGGCCTGCGGGTGGTGGCGCACCACCGCGCGGACCCGGCGGGCGATCACCAGTTCGGTGCCGGCCAGGCCGGCGATCGGCACCGCGGTGAACCACTGGAGCGGCGGCAGCGACTCGTAGCTGGTCCGCAGCAGCGCATAGGCAAGCGCCGCCGCCAGCACGAACGGGACCAGCAGGTCCGCGGGACGGGTGCGGCGGATCACGGCCGCAGCTCGACAGCCGGCAGCAGCTGCACCGCCGCCACCTCCTCGGCAGGCAGCGCCTGCAACAGCTGCAGCACCGAGCCGTGCCCGGGCAGCTGCGCCTCCGGGTCGACCGCCCACCACGGCGCCAGGACGAAGGCCCGCTCGGCGGCCCGCGGGTGCGGCAGGGTCAGCACCGGGTCGTCGCTGCGGACGGCACCGTGCTCGTCTCCGTTGACTTCGAAGACGGCGATCACGTCCACGTCCAGGGTGCGCGGGCCCCAGCGCTGCTCCCGCACCCGGCCGGCCGCCTGCTCGCAAGCCTGTGCCCGGGCCAGCCAGTCGGTGGGGCCCGCCTCGGGGTCCTCGACCAGCAGCACCGCGTTGTAGAAAGGCTGCTGCTCGACCGGCCCCCACGGTGGGGTCTGGAAGACCGGCGAGGCCGCGGTCAGATACGGCGCCAGCGCGGTGACGGCCGAGCGCAGGTAGGCCAACCGGTCGCCGAGATTGGAGCCGATCGAGAGCACCGCCCGGCTCATCGGCCGGCGTCCGGGGTGGCGCGCGCCCGGCGGATGGTGACCGCGACGTCGGCGAACTGCAACGGGATCGGGGCCTGCGGCTTGTGCACGGTCACGGTGGCGGCGGCCACCCGGGCATCGGCCAGGCACACCGCTGCCAGCCGGCCGGCCAGCGTCTCGAGAAGGTTCACCGGCTCGCCGGCCACCACCTCGGCCAGCGCCTCGGCGAGTTCGCCGTAGTGCACCGTGTCGGTCAACTCGTCGCTGGCGGCGGCCGTGCGGGTGTCCAGTTCGAGCTCGACGTCGACCACGAAGTCCTGACCCTCGGCCCGCTCGAAGTCGAACACCCCGTGGTGGCCACGGACCCGAAGGCCGGTCAGCGCGATCCGGTCGGCGGCAGCCCTGGGCGGCGTGCCGCCGGCTGGGGTGCCGCCGGACGGGATCCCGCCGGTCATGACGCCGCCCGGATCTTGGCGGCCACCAGCGCGGCGTCGACGTTTGCCGCGACCTCGTGCACCCGCACCCCCCACGCCCCGTGCAGGGCGGCGAGCAGGGTGAGCGCGGTGGTGGCCGGCTCCCGTCCGGAGGTGGGTCGGGCGGTGCCGTCCGGGCCGGCCAGCAGCGAGCCGAGGAAGGACTTGCGCGACGCCCCGATCAGCACCGGCAGCCCGGTGCCGGTGAACGCCTCCAGGTGCGCCAGCAGCGTCCAGTTGTGCTCGGCGCGCTTGGCGAAACCGAGCCCCGGGTCCAGCACCAGCTGGCTGGCGGCCACCCCGGCGGCCAGCGCCTCGTCCACCCGGGCCAGCAGCTCGGCCCGGACGTCGGCGACCACGTCGGAGTAGCTGGCGAGCTGAGCCATGGTCGCCGAGTGGCCGCGCCAGTGCATCAGCACCCACGGGCAGCCGGCGTCGCGCACCACCCGGGCCATGTCCTTGTCACCCAAGCCGCCGGAGACGTCGTTGACCACCCGGGCGCCGGCGGCCAGCGCCCGCTCGGCAACCTCGGCGCGATAGGTGTCGACGCTGACCGTCAGGCCCGCGCCGACCAGCTCACCGATCACCGGCAGCACCCGTCGGCACTCCTCCTCGGCGGCCACCCGGACCGCGCCGGGCCGGGTGGACTCGCCGCCGACGTCGATCAGGTCGGCACCCTCGGCGGTCATCCGCACGGCATGTGCCACCGCGCTGTCCAGGTCGGCGTAGCGGCCGCCGTCGGAGAAGGAGTCCGGCGTGACGTTGAGCACGCCCATCACGACCAACCGGTCGGTACGGGCCGGCAGGCCGGGCTGTCCGGTCATCGCCTCATCGCCCGAGGACGAGACTCATCGCCTCGGCCCGGGTCCGCGGGTCGCTCTTGAAGATGCCGCGCACCGCCGAGGTCACGGTGCGGGCGCCGGGCTTGCGGATGCCCCGCATCGCCATGCACAGGTGCTCGGCCTCGACCACCACGATGACCCCGCGCGGCGTCAGCCGGCGCATCACCGCGTCGGCCACCTGGGCGGTCAGCCGCTCCTGCACCTGGGGACGCTTGGCGTACAGATCGACCAGCCGGGCGAGCTTGGACAGCCCGGTCAGCCGACCGTCCTCGCCCGGCACGTAGCCGACCGCGGCGGTGCCATGCCAGGTCACCAGGTGGTGCTCGCACGTCGAGTACAGCGGGATGTCCTTGACCAGTACCAGCTCGTCGTGGTTCTCGTCGAAGGTGGTCTGCAGGACCTCTTCGGGGTCGTTGTGCAGGCCGGCGAAGATCTCGGTGTAGGACCGGGCAACCCGGGCCGGGGTGTCGCGCAGCCCCTCCCGGTCGGGGTCCTCGCCGATCGCCAGCAACAGCTCGCGGACGGCCGCCTCGGCGCGCGCCAGGTCGACCTGACTCATCTGTGGCTCACCCGGCGCGCGGCGCACCGCCCGAAGGGCTCAGCGACGATCATCGCCCTGGCCGAACGGCCAGTGCGACCGGCCCGGCTCCACGGCCGGCAGCTGCTGGGTCTCATGGTCCTCCGGGCGGTAGGAGCCGTCCCCCGGCGTTCCGGCGGCCTGGCCACTGGCCGAACCCTGCGACCCGGACGGGTAGTTAGGGTCCAGCGGCGGGTAGCTCTGCGGCGGAGGATAGCCCGGCGAGACCGGGTAGCCCGGTGGCGGGTACCCCGGCGTGCCCGGGGAGTTCTGGCCCGGGTTCTGCCCGACCGGCTGCTCCGCCGGTGCCGGCGGGTAGCTCTGCCCGCCGGGGTAATCCACGGGTGCCGGCGGGTAGTCCGGGGCCGGCGGCGGGTAGCCCGGCGCCAGCGGGTAGCCGGCCTGCTGGCCGTTGCCCGACCGGTCGGCGGGCACCTCGTAGCCGGTGGCCGGGTAGCCGGCCGGCTGGCTGTCCGCCGACGGGCTGCCGTGCTTGGCGAACCCGTTGGACGAGCCGTTGGACAGGGCCTTGGAGCGGTTGGTGGGCGGGATCTCGACCGGCGGGCGGTCGGACGGGGTGCGCTTGCCGAACCCGGCGAAGGTGCTGTGCGGCGGGCGCTTGTGCACCGGTGCCAGGATCCGCTCCAGGTCCTCCTTGTTCAGCGTCTCGCGCTCGGCCAGCTCCAGCACCAGCTGGTCCAGCACGTCGCGGTACTGCACCAGGATCTCCCAGGCCTCGTCGTGGGCGGCCTCGATCAGGCCCCGGACCTCCTCGTCGATCCAGGCGGCGATCTCCTCGGAGTAGTCGCGCTGGTGGCCGTAGTCCCGGCCCAGGAACGGCTCGGAGTCCGAGGTGCCGTACTTGACCGCGCCCAGCTTGGCGCTCATGCCGTACTCGGTGACCATCGAGCGGGCCAGCGAGGTGGCCTTCTCGATGTCGTTGGAGGCGCCGGTGGTCGGCTCGTGGAAGACCAGCTCCTCGGCGGCCCGGCCGCCCAGGGCGTAGACCAGCTGATCCAGGATCTCGGCGCGGGTCTGGGTGTAGCGGTCCTCCAGCGGCAGCACCAGGGTATGCCCGAGCGAGCGGCCGCGGGGCAGGATGGTGACCTTGTGCACCGGGTCGAGGTTGGGCATCGCCCAGGCCGCCAGCGCGTGGCCGCCCTCGTGGTAGGCGGTGACCCGCTTCTCCTTGTCGCTCATCGCCCGGGTCTTGCGCTCCGGTCCGGCGATCACCCGGTCGATGGCCTCTTCCAGCGCCTCGGTGGTGATCAGCCGGCCGTTCTTGCGCGCGGTCAGCAGCGCGGCCTCGTTGATCACGTTGGCCAGGTCCGCACCGGTGAAGCCGGGGGTGCGCCGGGCGATGGTGTCCAGGTCGACGTCGGGGGCGAACGGCTTGCCCTTGGCGTGCACCTCGAGCACCGCCTTGCGGCCCAGCACGTCCGGCGGGGAGACCGCGATCTGGCGGTCGAAGCGGCCCGGACGCAGCAGCGCCGGGTCCAGGATGTCGGGCCGGTTGGTGGCCGCGATCAGGATCACGGTGCCCTTGACGTCGAAGCCGTCCATCTCGACCAGCAGCTGGTTGAGGGTCTGCTCGCGCTCGTCGTGGCCGCCACCCATGCCGGCGCCGCGGTGCCGGCCGACCGCGTCGATCTCGTCGACGAACACGATGGCGGGCGCGTTGGACTTGGCCTGCTCGAACAGGTCACGCACCCGGGAGGCGCCGACGCCGACGAACATCTCGACGAAGTCGGAGCCGGAGATCGAGTAGAACGGCACGCCCGCCTCGCCGGCCACCGCGCGGGCC